>Ga0082335_1000123_pt1 | contig 207263 bp, 239 predicted proteins | sample Subgrocontami58m_FD_72375 | JGI IMG/M metagenome (GOLD analysis project Ga0082335, IMG submission 72375) | Subsurface groundwater microbial communities from S. Glens Falls, New York, USA - GMW37 contaminated, 5.8 m (SPADES assembly) (version 2) ... | reverse complement strand
CACGTTTACTGCCAACTTCAACTATTGGTTGGATGAATACTGTTACTGTTGACCCTGGGACAGCAGTCCCATAAATTGTGTAGCCTGCATTTACCACGCGTGACTTTGGAAGGCTGATAGTGGTTTCTATAGATGATACGGTTACTGTCTGTTCTAGCACACCGAACGATCTTGTTATTATGACTCCATTGGCATTGGTGGTTTCTATGTTGAATACTGCCAGGTCATTGAAGCTGATAATCTGAAGCGCTATGTAGCTCCATTTTCCTGCGCTGTCGGCTTTAGCCGTGAATGTTGTCCAATTGGCTGGTGCAACAACTTGCCCACGTTTACTGCCAACTTCAACTATTGGTTGGATGAATACTGTTACTGTTGACCCTGGGACAGCAGTCCCATAAATTGTGTAGCCTGCATTTACCACGCGTGACTTTGGAAGGCTGATAGTAGTGTCTTGTGATCTTGTGGATGTTGGTGTTTGGTCTACTATCGGTGTCACCTTTTCATCCTGTTTCTTTTTGGCATCTGCCTTTGTTTTGTCTATCAGATCGCCTATAACTTCTCTTGTTAAGGAGTCAATTTTACCAATAAGGTCTTTGGCCTGTTGTTTATCGGCTTCTGATAGTGTTGCTTTTTGAGCGAAACTTTTCAGCAATCTGTCCAGATCTTCTGAAAGGGATAATATCTCTAGTGATTTTTTCTTTGTGTTTGTAACATTGGTTAATATTATTTTGAGGTCGTCTTTTACTTTATCGGACACGCTAGCTGCTTGTATCTTAGATGAAATATCAGTTTGAATTCCTTGAACTTCTGCAGGATTTTTAGCATCTTTATTTTTTTGGTAGATATCAGTTGCTGTGTTTAGAAGGAAGGCTTTGTCCTTTAAGGTTGATATGAAGTTGTCTACAGCTGCCTTTGTGTCGCTTCCAAGAGAGAGGTCAAATCTTTTCTGGACAGCGTCTTCAACAACCATTATAGCCTCTGCATCGTTGTTGTTCCTGAAAAAGTTTAGGGCTTTATCAAGGGAATCGGAAAACTTGTTGGCCTTTGTTTTATCCTGGACTGCTTTGTCTAGAAGTTGTATTGTCCTCTGTTTTACAGGCTCATCTACATCTGTTCTGCTGTGGAGGTTTTCAAGGATTTCTGTGACCAATTGTTGGGCTGCGTCTGGGTCTGTCTGCTGCAAAAATTGGCCGAATAATAAATCCACCCCTCTTTTCTTGGCATCTTCTGGGCCTTCTAGTTGAGGTATCTGTATGCCTAGATCATTGACAAGCTTGGATGAAAGCAGGCTCTTATCTAAGATTTTTGGATACTCTGCCATTTCGCAGGCGTCTCCACCACCGCTAACCTGCGGACCTGTTAATAAAAATGGGTCTGTAAACCTCAGGTTTGGGTTATATGTGAGCAAAAGTAGGCATGTTTGAATGGGATTTATTTTAGAATCTATCTTTAGATCATCAATCAGGAATCTTGCGTCTGATTTTTGAAGCTCGCTTATTAAGAATTCTATTGAAGCTTCAGAACCCAAAGAAGTGACTAGATCTTGACACTCCTTTTCTATTATTATTGAGCTGCGTGGTGATTTGGGTGTTGGTAATGGTGTGTTGTATCCAGGTTGTCTTTCACCGTCTTCACCACCTACTGGCGGTCTTCCTTGAGGTGGCTCTTTATCATCATCATCGTCAGTTCCTTCCATGTCTGTTGGTGGTTCTGGGTCGCCACCGCATTTATTGCCCAAAGACCCTGACCTTGGTTTTACAGGGACACAATCAGGACAATTAGCAACGCATCCTTCACACTTATCTTTTTCTTCCCAACCTTTACATTCATCAGTCCATCTTGTTATTATAAAACCTTCAACATTCTGTACAACACCAAAAGGCAGAGATTTTGCATCGATAACAGGAGCATCACAAGGTATTGTTTCTACTATCCTAGGTTTCTTGGGATCACATGGCGGCGGGGAAGGGCATGGGATTTTTCTCATGACACCCGCACAACCATCGTCACATGTTTCTATGAATGCTGGTGCTCCTGGTCCACAGGGTGTTCTATGACATTTCCATTTTCTAGGGTCTGGCTCTGGCACACATGTGACGTTTTCTGTTATACAGTCTACTTCATCAGGCCATCGAGTACACCCATCAGTGCATGATCCTGTCTTTTTCTTATCTTTACATGGGCCATACTGACCGCATGAAACTGTAGTTGGCCTGCATTTTTCTGTTATGTTCTGTTTAGGGCACTGTAAAATTGAAGTGTGGGCTTCACAGCCATCATTACAAACTTCTGTCTGTTCTTTCACTCCTGGGGCACACGGTTTGTTCACATGACATTGCCACTTGTCTTTTGGTTTTGGTATGCATTTCTCAATTATTATTGTGCATGGTTGTGTGTCTTCCCAGAACTTATCGCAGCCGTCATTACATGTTTTGTATTGTCTAGCCACTTTATCAGAATCTGTTTTACAGGGACCATAGGCGCCGCATGTTGTTTTTAGCACACATTTAGAACAATCTTCTGATTTTGGTGAACTCCCGTCATTTACAACAATCAGCAAGGGACCGCCAAAATTAGATCCTAAAAAGTTTACGGCTCCTGATACTAAGGCTTGTGGGTTGTATGGTATTACGCCAGAAGTCCTGCCTCCTTGGAATTGGAGAGATTTACCTGTTTTTCCAGCTAACCAAGCTGTGGAGACAACCAGATTCACTGTTGGGTTATTGGCTACTACTGATGGCAAACCGGAGAACTTTGTTGTTATTGTTGTTGGCTCTATTGTAGAAACCCCACCAACGGGCTTGATAGAAACAAGGGAGGATTGTGTTATTGGTTCGTCTGGAGGAAGTTTTAAGGCAGATGAAAGCTCGCCTGATGTTACTCCACCAGCATCCTCACATTTTGCTACAAACTCTGTCAGATCTTGGGTGCATGTATATGTGCTATCGCAATCAACTTTTACTATTTGACCGCACATTTGCGCTATACAAGGATCTGTTTGCCTTGTCTGGCTGCTTGTAACACCAAAATCCTTGTTCAGTATTAGAGTAAGATCCTTACATGGAGGTCTTTGTGACAAAGCAGAACTAGCAATTTTATAAGCTTTATTGAATTTTATATCAGCTATCAAACCCTTTATATAATCTTGTAGGGCGAGGCCGCCGTTTGTTGAAAAACCGTCCTCAAGAATCACTGTGTTCACTTTATCTTTAAATTGTGGATCGCAAGGAACAGAAACTTGAAGGGATGAGGATTGAAAACTTAATTTACTGGCGGCATCTGCAGATACAATTAAGACAGACGCTACAAAGATAAGAGAAACAACTAACAATCCCCCACGATAAGAAACCATAATATCTTATATGGCTTATAGATTATTAATATACTTATTATACTATTGTTTAACCTGTTCCTGAATTTACTACTATTGTCCCGCTCGCAGAGTTCCAGCCGCTGCCAGGTTGCAACATTACTAGAACCTGCTGCTGATCGCCGCAGACCATTGAAGGCCCGCCGCTGAATGTGTTTTTTTGCACTGGATATATATTATCATGCCACACTTCGGTTAAATATTCTGGCTGTTTATATTTTGGCAGGATATTTACACCAATGGTGTTGAGGGTAGGTGTAACGGTTACTGTGTATGATTCTCTGTTTGGCATTGTAAATGCATAATTTTTGGTTTCACTTGCGGCAGAAAATGTAAATGTTTTTGTCTCGCCCAAAGCTATGCTCACTGTATTTGGTTGATTAAAGTTTGAAGCCTCAACATATGTTCTCAATGTGCACCAAGAACCGCTGGATTCCGATGGCTTGCCTGATGTTGTCCCGCAGTTGTTTGAATCTGTGCATGTTCTAGTTTCTGTGTTTGCACAAGAACATGACCAACTTCCGCAGCCCCAATTTGGTGTGCATGCACTGGATGTTGATGTTGGGTTGACATCTTTTGGTGTAGGTGTTGCTGAAGCAGTTGGTGTAGCTGTTAAGACAGGATTGGGTGTTGGGCCAGTGGTTGTTGTTGGTATAGGTGTGGTTGTTAATGATGTTGGAACTGCTGTTGAAACAGGGTCTGGCGGGCACTTCTTTATTGTTTTAGGTTTTGGTGAAGATGTAGGCAATATTATTTTTTGACTTATTATCTTTATTTCTTCCTTACCAGAGACCACTTGTACGCTTGCTAGGGAGGGTTGCGTTGTTCCACTACCTGACGCCGAAGTTACTTTTGCATTAAGGTCTATGGTTAATGTCTGACTGGGCGAAACTTTTGATCCGCCGCCTGTAAGTGGGAATATTATATCTCCTGAGGCTTCAGCAACAGCAGTGGCAACAATCTGTGATCCTTGGTATAGTTTATATTCCTTGATTGTCTTCGCAGCTGTGCCGCCATCAACAACTCTTATTTCTTTTATTAAAACCTCACCTGCTCCGCTATTGTTAACTTTTATTTTATAGATGGTTTTTTCCTTGTTGCATATGTCAACCTCTGTTAAAGAGTCTATAACATAATCTGAACTAAACACTACTGCATCTGGTGGAACTGAGGTTGTAGCAGTTGGTGCTGAGCTTGGTAAACTTGGCGGTAATGTTTCAGTTGGTTTTGCTGTTTGCACAGGATCAACAAAAACAAAATTCTCTTTTGGTATATTTTCTGTTGTCTCTGTCTCCTCTTGAGTCACTGGGTCTTTGATTTTAACCTGGATTTCTACATCTCCTTTACTTCCTGCAGGATCGTCTATTTTTATATCACAAGGGAAGCCTCTGAGATCGTATTCTGTGTTGTTTAATGGTATATACTCCTCCTGTCTGCACTTGTCATTGCATAGAGATTTTCCAGGGGGGTAGCAAAAACCAGGAGGCAATGAAGCTCCTGTGGGATCGTAGGGTATTTTACGGATGTCTTTAATTGGATCGGCGCCATTTGGGTTATATGTATCTAGGAAATCTATCTCGTTTGGATTATCAATAGGCACATAGCTTTCTGTTTTTTTGTTCTGGCCTTTGGAATTGAACGAGGATGATGGCACATTGCTACTGTCGTGCCTTAAAACATTGCCTGATGCTTTGTCAAGTAGGAAAAACTCGTTCCCATATTTTGAAATAACTAGATTATCCAGTTGGCTCTGAGATGCGGTTAGTAGGTTCTCGAGTATACCACCAGTATAATCACCAAATTTGGGGCACAAACTTTCACCGCCTGCCGAAGAAGATGTTATGTCAATACTTACTTCTCCACCAACGATGTCAAATCCAGTCAACCCGCCATTTAGGCCAGGGACTTTCTTTACAATCTGTCCAGATAGTCCACCAACAGTTGCTGGCAAGGATTCTTTCGGTTTGTTTATGCAAACAAGGAATTGGCGCCTGTCTTTTATTGTTTTTCCTCCCTGAAGTGGCAACTGCTTGCCGCCTATGGTGACTGTTATTTCAGGGCCACCAGAATCCGTTTCCGGACCTCTTGGGCCTGTTAGCCATGGATCTACACTAAGAATAAATTTGTCTCCTATTTTAGGAGGTATTTTAATTTCTGTTATGGTTTCTTTTGGTGTTCTACATGGCGGTGGCTGATCATTTATACATCTTGAAGTTATAGTGACTATCGTTACAGCTTTGATTGTTTTGCTTGTTGTGCTATCGTCGGCGCTGTCGTCGCCAGATTTTACGCAGCCGCTGATGATGACTATAGATACGATGAGAAGGAGCAAAATGAACTTTTTCCCGTTTTTCATAAGTCTTTTATTTAATTAATATGGCGTATATATATGCGGTTATTATTTATTTACTTACTTAATAAGGAACGCATTTTCCACCGCTACAATAAGTGGTGCCAGATACACATGATGTATTTTGTTGAACATATTTATTGGCTCCTGAACACACATAACCAACTACATGATTTATAGGACCGTTAGAACCAGAACACAAACCAATTGGATCAGGTGCACACTCTGGTCTCATTTGACAGAAGTTTGTTGATGTTGTATAGAGATTTGAATTATACCCAGATATCCATTTAATTCCTGGGCCGCTATCTGGTAGTACTTCGCATTTACTAAGGCACTTCTGTTGTGGATTCCCTGTGTCTCCACAACCCCATAAACAGCTTGTTATGCCGCCTCCAGTAGACGGTGCCCAATAGTATGTATGACAATTGGGTTCTTCTGCAGGATTTACACAGCTATTGTCACTGTTTCTTTTTTTACACAGTTTCACAATTTGTTGGCTTCCTTCACAAGTATATCGGGTGTTTTGGTTTATGTCACCGGCTATTGTGGCTGAACACTGCTCTAAAGTAAACGCTACAGTTGGCGATGGGCTTGCTGTGGATGTTGGAGTAGAAGGTAATATCTGGCTTGTGGATGTTGGACTGGCTGTTGAAGAAGGGAGTATTTGGGAGGTACAGGGTTCTGAGCTTTTTGGCGTGATGTCTGATACTTTACAAGTAGCGCCTTTGTATTCATACTTAACCGTTGTAGTCAAGGCCTTTTGATTGTTTGTGCAAGGACCGTATGACCATGGCTTTGGCGGTGTATAAGTAACAACACAATCTGAGGCTGATTTAATTGTTATTGTAATAGTTTTGGAAGGTTTTATTGGTAGGGGTGGGAAAAATATGAACTCTTCAATACCTCCCGTTTGACTTATTGTGATATCTGATTTAGAGTTTATTTCTAAGGATACAGAGACACTCTGCCCAGCAGCATCTGATTTTATATTACCAACCACTGTCAAGTCCACTGATTTTCCTTTTTTCACCAGAAGATTGAATCCGGAGAAAGTTAATGTAGAGGTAGATGAGAGGTTTGCAGTGGCCAATACTTCATCGCCATTACTGAGTTGGAAATTGTCGACTGCCCTAGAAATGGTAACATCGCTGTTTGTTAACTTTATTCCTGTCACAGTGACGTCTTGTATTGGTTTCAATCTTATTGATGCTAAGTCTACTTTCTCTCCTGGATTTGCTGTGCTTGGTGTTGATGGGGGAGTGCCTAATAATATCCCGTATGGAGACGGTGTGTTGGTTACTACTACTATATCTGTTGGTGAAAATGGAGTTGGAGTTTGTTTTGGCTCTGGAAGAGCAAACGGTGGTGATGTGTCTGTGGGTGTTGATTTCGATGTTGGAGCTAAAACAAAGGCGTTGTCTGAGAATTTCAAAACATACTCACTAAACACTTTTGTTATGTCGTCTTGCTTGACTATAGTAACATCGATATTTGTTATTTCAGTTGGTTGGTCCAATTTAAGTGTAAAGTCGCAAGGATATTGGCCTGCTATCTGATAACCTGTTAGACCACCGGTTAGTTTTTTTGTCACAAGACCGGTTGTGCTTGAGGAGCTGATTCCACCCACTCTAGCTAGCGGAGAGTCAGATGGTGTCTCTTCTGGCTTTTCTTGTTCTAAACAAACAAGCAACTCTCTCTGCCCAGATTGAAGACCTGTCAGATCTATTGTTTTGCCAGCAATGTCTATACTACCTATTCTTAGGCCAGTTGTTTTCTGATCTAGGACCAAAATGAATTTATCTGTGATTGGACCCGAAGAGCCTGTTATAGGTTGAACAGAGATACTTAGATCACGTGGGTTTTCACATGGGTTTGGTTCTAGAATACATCTGCTTGTGATTGTAAGGACGGTTACGGCTTTGATTGTTTTTGTGGAGCTGTCGCCTTGTTGCGCGCAACCGCTGATGATGACTATAGATACGATGAGAAGGATAGGAAGAATCAGTCTGACTTTTTTCATATATTGATTATACAATTAGTAAATAATGTATATAAACTTATTAGAAATAAACTTCTAACAAATCCCCGTCTTTCAACCCGTACTGCTTTCTAATGTTTATTGGGGCAATTAATTCAATTATATTTTTTGGGTGCTTTGTTAAAACAGGCCTGATTATAAACACTGGAATATTTTTTATTTTCGCTTTCAGGAAATAGACGCCGCCGCGCTTTGTGCCGTCAGGTTTTGTAAAGCCGTCTATATAGCCTTCCCAGCAAAGGGATGAAGCAGAATCCTGTTTTGTTTTTTCATTCTGCTTCGGCTCTTGTAGATCAAACTCTTTTTCTAATTGCAAATTTAGCGTTCCAGGGAAAATGGAGAGCTTGAAAATATCTTTAAATTTTTGGAGATAGTCCTGCATTATCTTTGCGCCGGCACCGGTTCCTGAAATTATTTTTCCTTTTATGGATTTCATAAAATTTTAATGAATTATCTTGTGTTACACTCTCTCAATGACTCAAAATCTCTTGTATATCCGTCCGCGGTGATCTATCAAGAGAATTTCCATTATCTTGTTTTTCTGGTCGACGTCCATCAATATTCTCCAATCGCCAACCCTAAGCTTGAAGGCTTTGAGATTTGGAAAATAGCCTAAGTGTGGTATCGGATCATCCTTGATGCTGTCGACTTTCTTTACAATCCTCTCAGAAATAGCGGCATCGCATTTTTGCAGAAATTCCCTTGTTTTTGGATGCCAGTTGACAGTATATGTCATGAGTATTTATTGGGCATAGACATCAGTCTATGTCGTCTTATTTTATCTAGCGAACTCCTTCATCATCTGTTCGTGGGTTACAAAATTATTTTTGATTTCTTTTCTTGCTTTCTTTATTTGTTCAATTATATCTTCCCTGAGCTCTGGTTCATGTAGAAGAAGATCCCTTATTTCACATACTTCCTTTTTTAGTTCTTCCATGTCTTTGTGAAGTTGTTGTAGTTCACTGGTCATATAAATCGCCTATTAATAATTGGTATTTGGTATTTAAAAGTTAAGCCAGTTTCACACATCCCCATTAGACAACATAACACGAATAAGCCAAAGGCAAAACGTTGTCAGGCTGTATTTGATATTTCCAAAATAGATTGGACACCAGAGTGATCAGATGCTTCTGGGTGCTCTCCAACTAATCTAGATCGCATATTTCTCACTATTCTGTTTCCACCTGATCTAAAAAATATACCATCCAGCATAACATTACCTCCTAAATCTTCCACATCGCTTGCAGTTGTATACCTATTTTCTGCACAAAAAGTTTTCATAACATCCCTGCATCCTTCTAACCCGTCATCAAAACCAGCCTCTTTTAGCACTCTAAATTCTTGTGTACCGGAAACCCCATTACCTGAGGCAATATCAAAGTTAAAATCGCCTGCCAATATCACAGGCATCTCATCGCTTGCGATATCCGGGTCATTCAACATTTGCCTTAACTGTTGAAGCCTGACTGCCTCATTATATGACATTGAACATGTGTGTTGATCAACTACTCTTACTTCTCCTTCAGGCGTCTGTATCACTGTTTTTGTATATCCTTTTTGTGAGAACCATTCGGCTATTCCTTTTCCTCTAACCGAGAATAAATGGAATTCTGAATCTAAAATTGGGTATCTGGATAATGTAGCTAATCCGCCAGTAGCATTAAACATTACACCTAACAGACTTCTTTCTTCATATGTATTTGCTGGTCTGTGATAACCATCAAGTTTTTCTAATAATCTTCTCCTGTCACCGGCCTTAAAAACTTCTTGAAGTAAAACAACATCCGGTTCTGCATTTTTTATGGTCTCTACTAGCCTTTCCCCTCTTAGATAGTTATCTCTTCCTACTAAAGGCGGGCGCCATACATTCCATGTAAGAATAGACAGGTACATCTACATACTTGAAAGCTATATATTAATTTATTATACTATACTAATTAAGATCTGTTAATGCGCCGATAGTCTAGTGGTACAATTGCACTAAAGGATGCGAGCCTTCCATCTCCGCTGTAAATATAAGGGAGGGGTGGGAACCGTAGGTTTCCACGAAGATAGCTTGCGACGCGGGTTCAATTTCAGCCCTTTTCTTTAGAAAAGAAAAGTGTTGAGATCCCAAAAGAAACTAATATACAGGATCTCTTGAGTCAAAACACAAGACTCAAGACTGAAAACCCCGCTCGGCGCATACAATAAATCCTTGTAACCTACAATACATATATTTTGTCGGTTACTGGTATTTTTCTAACAAAACTGATTTAACCAACTTCCAAAACCGCCTCTATCTCTGGATGCTCTGAGCCGAATATACCTTCTTCACATGTTTTGCACCAGACTCTGAATTTACCTGGTTTGTCTGCAATAAACTCTATTACAACAGGTTCTTTTTCATTGGCTGTTGTTGCAACATTATTAATTTTGTATTCTTCTATTGTAATTCCATGACTGTGGTTTTCTTCGGCTGTTTGGCTTGTTGCTAAAAACCTTACTATGTCTCCTATATTTACAGAGGGATTTAATACAGGCCTGTTATTGAGATAGAAAAGATAGCCACTATGTGATATTTTTACTTTAAATTCTTTTACTATTTTTTCATTGGACTGTTGTGAACAACCAGAAACTAAAATTATAGTAATCAATAAAATAGGTAATAAAAATCTTACAGTCATATAAAAAATGTTTAATTATTTGCTAACAGTTGTATTTGTTGTCAAATCTTTGTAAACTCCAAAGACTTTAAGGTTTCTCTCCACAAACCAACCATCTTTTTCTTGTGTTCCAACTTGAGACCAAACCTGGGCAAGTGTTACATATTCGCTTGTTTCCGGTGATAATAAGGCTGTTGGAACTTGTGTTATATTATATTTCTCTATTAGTTCTTTACCCTCAATAGAGCTTATGTTAACTGTTTTTTCGCTTGCTAGAACAAGACCTGCCCCCACTAACACCTGTTTATTTACAGCAACTACATCAAAACAATCCTTGCACTCATCATCTTTCAAGAATATTGCATTTACTAAACCCTTTACTGTGTTTGTTGCAAGATCTTTGTATGGGGGAAGCAGAGGATCTATAATCAATAAACCCTCTTTCTCAGTCAAAGGTATTTTTCCCCACAGTTGAGAGACTTGTGGATATTCTTTGATATTATTTGTGACTACCAGAACAGGTATTTTATTGATATTGAACTGTTTAATCAATGCCTGACCTTCTATCGATTGGAAGTCAACCACTTTTTTATCTTTTAGTACAACTCCATTTTGTTCAAAAAAGTTTACAACGTTTTGGAAATCAAAACACTTCTCACAAGAAGAATCGTTTAAAATTGTTACATCTACAAGACCAGTTACAGATTTTGTATTTAGGTTTAAATATGGAGGTAGAATCTGTTCAAATAAAACACCATTTTTTTCAACCTTCCAACCAGAAACCCATAAACTTTTAACGTTTTCTTTGTTAAATTCGCCCTTCACAACAACAGTAGGAGCGTTTTGTATGTTGAGGTCGATTGCCAATTGTTTGCCTTCTGGGGAATTAACATCTATAGAAGATTCTTTTACTACTTTAACATTATTATTGCCTTTCAAAGATGCGATAACAGGATCTACATTAAAACATTTAGGACAGGATTGATCTGAGAGTTTTATTATCTCTAGGTTTGCTGGCCTTTGTGCCTCAACTTTTTCATTCAGAGATAAAACTAAACCTGTTGTGTTAGCTATATTTATTATATATACTACAGCTAAAACTACCACCAATGCTACAACTATTGTTGGCACTAAATTTTTAGTCATATATTAACTGATATGTGTTTTACTAATTCATCAACTCTTGTTTTTAACCGCAACCACCTACTTGTGTTGGCAACTGTGATAGCACGCTTGACTTTGCTAATGTTGGTGAACTTACGCTGCTAGAAGAAGCAGGTACTCCATTTGCTACTGCCTGTGAAACTGTGGCTATTTGGAATGCCTGGACTCCAGATAATATTACCAACAATCCAATCAATGCTACAAGCAATGTTTCTACTCTCATATTCACCTCCATTATTTAATTATTAAAATCCTGCATTTTGTAGGGCTTTCTTAACCTGTTGTGAGCCTGATACTGAGGAAAACTGTTGACCAGCAACTAATTCCTTGTCCACTTGTTCCCAGTCCTGCTTTTCATTTATCTTGAAGTATATTGCTGTTTGTATGTAGTTTGATGGGAACCAAAAGCTATTGAATTTGATGAATGCGTCGAATATCTCTTTTTCAGAAAATCCTTGAGATGCCATTAATTGTATTAAACCTAAAGCAGAATATCCATGTGAACAGTCTGGCCTTGCTGTTGACTGGCCACAACATGGCCTGTAAGCATTTTCGGCAACCTTCTTTGCTATAGTTTGTTGTTCGGGTGTTAATGTCAGTAACTTCACGTCCCCGTAACCTGGTTTTCCTGCCCCTATATCATAATCAGGTCCGAAAGATGAAGCAAAAGGACTGTCATGCAAAATTTTATTATCGTTTTCCTTTGCTAAAACCCAAAGCAAGTACATCATAAAAACAGAGTTTTTTGCATTTATTTCTAGGTTGGCATCTTTACCGTTTAATATATCTGTCCACGCAGGTTCTATTTGTTGACCATATTTATTTGCCAATAGGGCTTCTAGCTTCTTTGGGTCTAGTGCTCCTGTGTCTACCATTTTTTTAACAACATCCCCCCACTTAGCAGAAATTTTAAACCCAGCTTCTGGAATAACTTTATTTGTTATTGCATCGATATCTACACCGCCTTGTATGTTGCTTCCTGAACTAACAGAAGCCGATGCAGCAAATCCTGAAAGGCCTTCTATTGGCACAAGCTGGATTACAAAAAGAGCTAATGTAGCCACTGTTAAAACAGCAAGCAAATATTTGTGTTTATTGGAGAAATCTAGTTTTAGGCCATTCTTCTTCTCAACCACTTGTTCGATTTTATTTTCACTCTTTTTTACCATATAAGTTAAAACAATTGATTTAATGCTTTAATAATATATTCTTGAATTTAAATACTTTTGCATGCTTTGCAAAGCTTTAAATATACTTACTTATTATTAGATATATGGTAGAGGCAAGAAAGATTGACCTGAGAAAGGATAATATAGGCGTTTTAAGTCCTTTGCAAGCAGATATACTTAAAGCATTATGGAAAAGCAATCAGTCTACTGTAAGGAAGTTGTATAATACTATAAATTCAAAAAAGAAAATCGCATTAACTAGTGTTGCTGTTGATCTGGATAGGCTTCATAAAAAGGGGCTTGTCGAAAGGGAAAGCGAAAACGGTCTAGGCGGGCCACATTATATTTATTCTTTTAGTAAATCAAAAACAGAGTTTGAAAAATCGGTGGTTGATAGCACTGTTAACAGATTAATTGAGAAGTTTGGATCAGTTGCAGTTAGCTATTTTAATGAGAGATTTTCAAAAACAAAAGAAAGTCTTGCACCACACCAATCAAGAGGTAAAAGATGATAGATGCCTGTGCAACAGGAATTGGTATAGAATATGCTAAACTTTTACTGATCATAATATCACTCTCTGTTTCAGCTTCTCTAATAATTCTACTGAAAATGTTTAGTCTTTCAACAAAGGCTAAAATAGTGGTTATATATTCGCATTTGAGCACTCTTCTATTTCCTTTAGTATTATTCACGACAAACATAGGCTGCGCTTCTGTATGCGCGTCTTGCTACACAGATGTATCCCAATTAATAAGCTTAGCAATACCCACAACCTTCATTGTCACAACTATAGCCGGTTTTGCAATTATACCTGCAGTTTTTGTTTATTCAAACAGGAAAAGTGAGATAAAAAGGGGCAAAGTTTTTCAATTTGTCAAGAAAAGTTCTAGAACACTAAAAATAAAACAACCCAAAATATACACATTAAACACATCAAAGCCCGTGGCCTTTTCGTTCAGAAACTTTAAATCCGCGATTTTTATGTCGGTGGGTTTATTTGATATTTTAAAGATAAAGGAGATGCAAGCTGTAATTTTGCATGAGCTTGCTCACATAAAACAGAAATCGTCTGCTTTAAAACTATCAACGTTTTTCCTGCGGATTTTTTCCCCGATATCTATTCTACTCAGGTTTCATCATACAAATACAGAGGAGGAAAGGAAAGCAGATTTGTTAGCAGCTAAACTGCAGAAAACAGATAAGTATATAAAGTCTGCAAGAAACAGAATAAGAGAATACGAAAAAGATTTTTATGGTTAAATGCAATCAGTGTGATAAGGAATTTGAACATGAGGGTGGTTTGGAACAGCATAACCAAGCCAAACATTCTGCAGGAGAAAAAACCAACAATTCAATAAAATACGGTAAAAGTGGTAAGCTGAAATATGGTTTGATTGTTTTGGTTCTTTTAGTAATAGGTGGTGGCGCATTTGCGTTAACTGGCCAAAATAACCAAGTATCGACTGGAGAAGTTGTATCAAAGGCGTTTACTGAAGCCGATGTTCCAAAAGGGCCTATACATTGGCATCCTGAACTTACAATAAGATTAAATGGACAGGTTCAGACAATACCTGCAAATGTAGGCCTAAGTCCGTCTTTCCACCAACCTGTTCACACACACGAAGCAGACGGCGTCATACATTTGGAAAACAATAATCCAACAGAAAGGAATATGAAATTAGGATTCTTCTTCCAGATTTGGAATAAAAAATTCAATAGCCAGTGCATATTTGATAAATGTAATGATGAAACAAAATCTGTGAAGTTTACTGTTAATGGACAGCCTAATACTGATTTTGATAACTATTTCATGAAGGATAAAGATAAAATTGAGATCGAATACAACTGATTCTGGAAGCTTTACAAAAGACGCAAAGCTATTTAAATACAAACTCCCATATTTAGAGCATGACTGAAAATATTAAGCCGAGCAAGACTGATTTTAAATTGGCTGCATTTTCGTTAGTTATTTTTGTTGTTGGTTTACTTGTGGGCGCAGGCCTAACATTTACACTTACCCAAGCTCCGCTTTCAGGACAATTTGTGGCCACAGGCCCACCAATTCCCACAACAACGACAGTTCAAGCTCAACAACAGTCCCCCCAACCAACAATTCATGCTAGGGATTTGGTTGATGATGATCCGTTTATAGGGCCCGCAGATGCAAAAATAGTTGTAGTGGAGTTTTCAGATTTTGAGTGTTCATTCTGCGGAGCTGCAATGGGTCTAAATGATCGGGTTGAAGGGTATTTAAAATCCAAAGATCCTAGTTGGGAGCCGGCAGTACCAAAACTAAAAGAATTGGCTAAACAAGGAAAGATTAAATTTGTGTACAGAGATTTTCCGCTTGATAATCACCAAAATGCACAAAAAACAGCTGAGGCAGCTGAATGCGCAGACGAGCAAGGCAAGTTCTGGGAATATCATGACAAAGTTTTTGAAAATCAAGGTGATTTGTCAGCAACCAACCTCAAAAAATTCGCAAAAGACCTGGGCTTGAATACAAATCAATTTGATAATTGTCTAGATTCCGGAAAATACTATGATGAAGTTAGAAAAGATTTTAATGACGGCTCAAGAGCAGGCGTATCCGGGACGCCGGCATTCTTTATAAATGATGTCTATTTAAGCGGGGCATATTCAGCATCTTCAATTTTACAATTGATAGATAGTTTTTAAGAATTTCGGCATGAGAAAAATATTTTTAGTTATTTTACTTACATCTATTGTATTTGTTAGCGGCTGTACTACTGGAAAGGTGGTTGATAATTCAAATGCACAAGACTCCATTAAGGTTGGTAGTAATGTTGGGGATAAAGCACCCAATTTCATTGTGACAACAACAGAGGACAGAACAGTTAGTTTAAGTGAGTTTACAAAAAAAAGTAAACCTGTTGTATTGTATTTTTTCGCTACATGGTGCCCATATTGCACGGAGGAGTTAACTCAACTGAAAAATGTTTATCCAGAATATAAGGATAAAGTGGACTTTGTCGCCGTCGACCTGGATTTGGGAGAAAATCACCAGATAATAGAGAAATATAAAACAAAAAGAGGATATTTAGGATATTTTGCTACAGGAAGTAGAGATATTTTGTCTGCTTACAATGTTGTGAGAACTACTACAAAATACGGTATAGACAAGGACGGGACAATTATATACAAAGGTGAAGGCGAACTAACTCCAGAAAATTGGAAAACTCTGTTTTCAGAATTGGAGAAATAAGTATAGGGTATTTAAGTTAAGGATAGAATAAGATTTATGAATATCAGAACTTTGGGATTTGTGTTTATTTTGTTTGCGATTATTATAGCTGCATTTACAGCTTGGGTTACAGATGACATTAAAAAACTGAACTCGTTTCTTCATAAGGACTGCACTTTACCGGAAGACGTGTGTCCTTTCAATACCCTAATGCCTCCAGAATCTGTAGTTGGTTTTGGAATATCAGTTATAATGGCCGCTTTTGGAATTTTGCTCATAATTATCAGCAGAAAAGATTCTAAAGGAAAGATGGTTGAGACTAAAAAAATTGAGGATGCTATTGAAGCTTTAACAGGGGATGAAAAAGCAGTATACGACACAATACTTGCTTCCAATGGGACTATATTTCAAAGCGAACTTGTTGAAAAATCCACACTGGATAAAGTAAAGGTTAGCAGGGTTTTAGACAAGCTTGAAGGTAAAGGCCTTATAGAAAGAAAGAGAAGGGGAATGAGCAATGTTATTATTGTAAGGCGCTAGAGGTAAGAAATGAAATTTGGAATTGTGATAAGCACAAATGAGCCCGAAGTTGTTTGGAATGCTTTCAGATTTGGGAATACATCATTAAAGGCCAATCATAATGTAAAAGTTTTCTTAATGAATAAAGGCGTTGAGATAGAAGATATAAAGGATGAAAAATACAACATAAAAGAGCAGGCGGGTTTATTTATCAAAAATAAAGGCCAAATATTGGCTTGCGGAACTTGCTTAAAATCAAGGCAGAAGGAAGAGACCAACATTTGTCCAATTTCTACCATGAAGGACCTGCTAAAATTGGTTGAAGAATCTGATAAAATTTTGACTTTTGGTTAGCGGGTTTTGGTAGCAACTATGCACTAAATTGTTTGCATTCTAGGCAGGATTTGTTTTCGCAGCTAACTGAGCCCCATTTTTTATTAAAGGACTTTATTTGATAAACTATATTTCTAAAATCTTTGCCCTTTTCTGTAATACAGTATATTGTTTTTCTAGATTTGGCTTTTTCTATCAAACCAATAGACACCATTTCTTTTAGGTATATGGACAGTATCTTTGGTGAGAGACCGGATTTTTTTAATATGTTATTAAAGCCATCAAATTTTCCTAAAGCTATTTCTTCCAATAAAACAACTGTCCATTTTTTACCCAAAAAATATGCGTAGTCCAATGTTTGACACATGATATCACCTATGATACTATGCTATATTTATCACTCTTAATTTAAAAGTAAACTATGGAGAAGTTTTGTCCTGGAAGAGATAAGTTTGAATATCTGATTCCATTTGGTTCTGAAATAAACAAATGTGTTTTGGGTATGAGCAAGTGTTGTGAGGATTGTGGTTTCTATAGTCACATATATGATAAAAAGTAAACACCACGAAAGGAAGCATGGCTGGAAATGGGCTTTTGTTATTTTTATTATCTCGTTTATTATAATTTTTAGTTATTCAATTCTCAGATACAATGTCTTCAAAGCCGTCCCTTTAGACCAAATACCGCTTTATATTTTTAACAAAGCAATTGCTTTGACGTCTGTAGTGATTATAGGCCTTTCCTTTTTGATAGGGCCTCTTGCAAGATTTTGGCCAAATAGGTTTGTCCCTAAATTGTATTTGAGAAAATATCTAGGCGTGCTTGGTTTTGGAATAGCGGCCTTGCACGGGATTATTTCTCTCTTAATATTCAATTCAGCATATTATCCTAAATTCTTTACAGAAGCAGGTAAATTAAATCTAACCGGTGAACTATCTATGCTATTTGGGATCCTATCAATCTTTATTTTTTCAGCTGTGGCTGTGACTTCCTTGCCTTCAGTTGAGAAGGAAATGCATCCAAAACAATGGAAATTTGTGCAGAGGATGGGATATCTTGCATTTGTTTTGACGCTTTTACATGTAACTGTCATGGGGTGGAGAGGTTGGCTTAACCCGGCAAACTGGCCTGGCGGACTACTACCAATAAGCATGCTGGCAGCCGCAGTAATAATATTAATACTGGTAATGAGGGTTGTTATAGTTATATCGCCAAAAAAGCATATTTAATACCATGCTATACGATCTGATTATAATAGGTGCTGGGCCAGCTGGGATTTCATCTTCTTTATACGCAGCAAGGCAGAAACTAAATTTTCTTGTTTTGACAAAGGATATAGGCGGATTGGCTAACTTTGTCCCTAGCTTGAAAACATATCCCGGCATCCATTATATAACAGGTTATGAACTTGTTGAGAAGTTCAAGGAACATGTGAAAGATTTTGCTGTTCCTATTAAGACTGATGTTGAAATAGAAGAAGTTAAAAAAACCAGAAAAGGATTTCTGATAAAAACCAAGGATGGGAATTTCGAAACAAAAACAGTTATTGTTTCTAGCGGCAGGAGATTTAAAAAACTTGGGATAAAAGGGGAAAAAGAATTCGAGAGCAAAGGATTAAGCTTTTGCGCTGCTTGTGATGGACCTTTGTTTAGGGATAAGACAATTGCTATTATAGGCGGGGGCAGGTCTGGCCTGTTTTCCTGTTTATTCATGCTATCTCTGGCCAAGAAAATTTACTTAGTTGAAAAGGAAAACAAGATAAAGGAAGGCGGCGGCCTTAAGGAAGTTGCAAAGATAGTTAGAAACAATCCGAAGGTTGAGATAATTACCGGAGCTTACCCAAAGGAAATTATTGGAAACAAGTTTGTGAATTCAGTAAAAATTGTAAAAGATAAGAAAGAGCAGACCCTTAAAGTCGACGGTGTATTTGTGGAGGTTGGATATGAACCAAACACAAATTTTCTAAAGGGCTTGGTTAGATTGAATGATAGGAAAGAAATAATAATTGACAAAAATAATATGTCTAGTGTAAAAGGGCTTTTTGCAGCAGGGGATGTTACAGATATACCAGAGAAACAGGTCATTGTGTCTGTTGGTGAGGGCGCCAAGGCTGTACTTTCTGCGATACTTTATTTGGAGAGCGTGTAGTTACTATCCTTTTTAATATTATAGGGTTTATTAGTTGGTAAAATCCAATAATAAATAATATTAAAATAATATTATAATAATACTATACTATAGAATTAGATACGGTATACAATGAATAAAAAAATATCAGTGCTTTTAGTTTTTGTCTTAGTTGGGTCTATATTACCTGGGGTTTATGCGCAAAATGAGACAGCCTCTCCAACACCCACATCTTTATCTGTCCCTATATGCCCCGCTGTCTGTATCCCTTTATGGGAATTGAGAAGCAATACTTGCCAGTACAATGACTGTGGGAACGGATGTGGTGCAGACGGAATAACAACATTTAAAACAGAAATTGAGTGTAAGGCAAAGCTTGGCGCAAGCCCATCACCTTCTTCAGTAACTGTTACCACACCGGTTCCAATTTCAAAATGTTCCATTCCAAATGCAGATGGACAATTGGGAGCTGACGGCATCTGCAAAATAATATCTTGCTATTCTGGATGGTTAGACAAAGACGGAAGATCAGACAATGGCTGTGAAGTTCAGTCCATTGTCCAAGTCACACAATATCCATCACCAATCTACACTTGTAATCAAAAAGAGCCGTGGAATTGCAAAGAGGCAGACTGCATTAATTCTGGATTGAAATGGTGCAAAAACCAATGGGGAGATGCCAAATGCGATTTCATCTGCCCTGAAATTGCCAAGCTTGCCTGTCCAATTGTAACAACAGGTGTAGCCTGTAGATATGGAGAGGAGGAGTCTGTTTCTACATTCGACAGCAATGGATGCCAGACAGGCAATTACTGCAGACCAAAAGACATTTGCACAACTGAATGGAAGCCTGTTTGCGGTGAAGATGGAAAGACTTATTCAAATCCATGTAGGTCAAACTCAGCAGGAGTCCCGTTTGTGTACGAAGGTGAATGTGGAACAAAAACAATATGTGATGGTAGGATTGTAGAAGAAAGAATTAAAAAATGCGAGATGGGAAACGGAATTCCAGAGAAATATAAAAGAGCTGATGGCTGTGTTGATGTATTTTGTAAATATACAGGTGTGAAACCACAAATAGCTCCCGCACCATCTGAATGTACTGAAGAAAAAGATCCTGTCACTGGATACATAAGCTACAAATGCGCCGCAAGGCCCGTAACATCTGTTTGTTCCCAAATGAAGGAAGAAGATAGAAGATATGCCAAAGACAAGTGTTATGCTCATGGAGGTACGCCAGATTATAGAAAGACAGCAGAAGGATGCGAATACCTTGACTGCAATTTTGAAAGGAATGGTGGGGGGATTTTGGGTGGAACAGAATGCCTTTCTGGAGACCAGATAAGGGAAGTGGAAAACAAGTGCAACAGCCTTGGACTGAAGACTGTTTATAAGGCTACAACATTTAAGGGGAGCGATCAGGAAAAAATCTGCAAATCCGTAAGGTGCATAGAACCTCCAAGATCAGATGGATGCCCGGCAAATTTGCCACCAGAGTCAAGAATTATCTGTCCACAGGGTGCCATGGAAACTGTTGGAATAGATGAAAGAGGGTGTAACATAATGAAGTGTGTGACAAGGGAAGAAAGGGATTGCCCACAACCGCCTCCAAAAGAGGCTTTCCTAAAATGCGAAGATAAGGGAGGTAGGATGATTGTTAAGCAAGATGAACGCGGTTGTGCAAGATTTGCTGAATGTGTTAGTGGGAGGGATGAGGATATATATGTTGAAAAAGTGAAGAAGGTTCCTGAAGCAATGGAAGTGTTGCAATTTGCCCTGAAGCTTGAGGTGATGAAAATTCCGCTTGACGCGTTCAGCAAAAGGGTTGACAAGATAGCTGATTATTATAAAGCCAAGTCATCACCTGATTATGAAAAGTATAAGAGAGTGAAGGCGCTGCTTTCTGTTGCAGGAGATGTTCTGGAAAGTGTGAAACTGGATATGAGGAATAAAATTGACACACTTACTACAGATGACATAGAAACATTCAAATACAGGATAAAGGAAATAAAGCAGATTTTCAAGAAGATATTGTTTGTTATGCTTGGTGGAGAAGAGGCAAAGGAGGAGTTTACATCAAAAGAGGATTGCGGCACAAGCAGCGAGTGCATGGAGAATGCTTTCAAATTATGCAAGCCTGCCAAAATCAGCCAACCAAGTGGCGGCAATATGGTCGGACAAATATCTGAGATTGCTGTTGTTGGGCTTGAAGGCGAGAAATGTGTGCTAAAATGGACAGCAGGCAACGAGTCGATGACCTGCAAGTTTGAGAATTATACTCTTGGTACGAAAAATATGGGGCAAGATCTAGAGAAATACTGCGAAGGTAGCCTTGTCAAATATCTTTCCAAGAACTTAGCACCAGCACCAAAAATGCAAAGGATAGAAAAGCCTGTGCTTAATTCTGTTGTTAGTGCAGTAAAATTGTCGCAGGATCCAAACGATTTAAGATATGTCTTCACAGCCACTGATCCAGAAGGTGTCAAAGAATTTAGCATAGCAAAATCCAACTTTGATGGGATATTGATATTTAGTTCATACGGATCACCGGACGACAAATGCGTGAAAGAGGCAAAATCAAAGGAGATCAAGCTGAGTCCAAAAGACTTCCCACTTACAGTTTCAGTTGATGACTGCGGCGAACAGGTCTTCAGATATGAAATGAAAATGGACAGCTCGCTAAAAACAGAGCCTCTTTATCCAAGCCGGCCAGAGACCAATGAGCAACTGCCTGCTCAAAAACCAGGTTCTGTTGTCGATGGGAAAAAACTATCCTCAGATCCAAATGATTTAAGATATAGATTCACTGCACATGCCCCAGAAGGCATCAGGGAATTTTACATTGAAAAGAAAAACTTTGATAATGTATATGTAAAAATAGACCCCCCATGCTCCAAAGAAGTCACAGAAGTGATCAAATTCAATCCATCAGAACTTCCCAATCCATTTAAAGCTACAGTAATGGATTGTGGTACGCCTGCCACAAAGCGTATGCTAAACGTGTATATAGAAAATCTTGTTGTTAGAGAAATACCGGTTGAAAGGGTTGCTCCTGTATCACAAGTACCTGTAGCAATACCAATTGTGGAGGGAAAAGGTTGATATGAAAATAAAAAATAAAAAGATCACAGCGACCATACTTATACTCTTGGCGGCAACTGTCTTTGTGTCCGGCTGCGCCCAGCAACCAGTAGGAAACGAAACAATAAGCGATGTCAAAAGCGACAAGGATGTTGCAAATGTGGTAGGTGATCTCAGTGAAGACATCTCTAATTTCACAAAAGAACTGGAAAATATTGATAGGGAACTAGGATAGTCTCGATACCACTAGTTATGGTTCTGGATCTAATTGTAAGCTTTCTTTTAGTTAATAAGGTTTTCTTTCTAGATGTTTTCTTTTGGGTGCAGAACCTTTTCTTGGGTTTCTGCTTGTTTCTAAATATAAACTTCAAGAGACGCCCTTTTAAAGCTTATGTCTAATTTTCAATATGAGAATTGAAATTCCTGAATATCTAGGGCAGGCCACGCCTTTTGAATGCCCAGGCTCTGACAGGACAGTGGCTGTGATTCCGAGAATGGTTTTTGCAGATAGGTGTGTTTATGAATTTGAGAGGGCTACAGCTGATGTTCTGGATTATCTAGCAAAAAACTATGGACTAAGGACAGTTTTTATAGACGGCGCAGATGGAGAACTTGATGTTTCTTGGCTTACCGATAGACACTCTGATGATAAATGGAAGGAAATAGTCAAACAGACTTTCGAGGAATATATGAAAAAAGGAGATATTACCGGTTTGGAATATTTAATGGCGACATCTGATTATGATATTACAGGAATAGGCATTGAAGACAGGGATCTTTATAAAAAATCTAAAGGCGTCTTAGAAAACATTAACACGAATGTCGCCCCCTTTCATAATGTTATTAATTCCATAAGAGCTGCCTTTAGAAGACAATTAAGGTCTATGGCTCCCGATGTGGCTGAATTTGATGCAGTTGTGGAACAATACGAGCGAAATGAGATTGGATTTGATAAGTTTTTCTATTATCTTGAAGAAAGAGCCAAAGAACTGAGAATAAATATAGAAAAAGAATTCCCGCATTTTTACAGGACTGTTGAAACCTTCAGAAACCCATGGGCACATACCTATCATATGCAGGCAAAGGCGCTTAGAGAAGCATTGATCGAAGCAACTGGAAGAGAGCTTGAAAAAGAAAGCGTTGTGCCCTTAAGCCCGAAACAGGCTGTAGAGCAACTTGCACATTATGAAGAGGAATATCAGTTGAGAAGGACAATAAGAATGGTCTTATGCAGAAACAAAGGATTTTGGGATGTAGGAAAAGGTAACAGAATGAGTATTGTGGAAGCAGACGAGCATTTGGAAACAGCAAGAAGGATAATCAGTTACGAAGCTTCTCCTGAATTAATCGGTGAACTCAAAGATTTCAGATCTAGATTTAGCTCTCTGTATTTTAAAGATCTCCTGCTAGGATACGATCTAGAGGTGCCAGCAGGCATTTCAATTATTGATGTATTGCTGCCGCAAATGGAAAGATTTTATGAAATGGCTTTTCAAAGACAGCAGCACTATGCAGACAGAATTGAACACCATGTGAGAAATAAAGGAGAAAACTTTGCTGCAGCGCTTATAACAGGATTTAATGTTAGAAATGCAATTGGATTGCTGGGAGAGAAAGGAATTTCAACATGGCGAATTACACCAGAAATGAAATCTGTTTCCCGTCAAAATGCACCTCAAGCGGGTGTAAAAAAATCAGCTTCACAAGATATGCCCGGTTCAGATGTGTTGACAGAGGAGCAGAGAAAAGCATTTGAGGAATTGTTTCCTGTATATGCAAAAGATTTCACTACTAGAGAAGAATGTTCCCATGGAGCGTACAAAAGAGTTATAAAATTAAGAAAGCCTGAAACAGGTGAGTTATTGGCATTAAAAATAGCTGACTTTAGAGACCCCCTCAACGACAGGGCAAGAGCATACTTGGAAAAGAGAATGAAACAAGGGGGATATAAAAGCTATGCAGAGGTTCTAAAAGCTGAAGCAGATAGGGCAAAGGAACTAAGCGAATTAGAGAATGATCACATATCCAGATTGCTGGGTGCTGGATTGTGGAGAGATGTACTCTTTCTTTTCCTTGAAGAATACAGTGAGCGGACATTGAAGGATTATGTTAGAAAAAATCATCCTCTTTCTTCCATAGATGTAAACAATATAGCAGAACAGTTAGCTGAAGGGCTTTCTGTAATGCATTCTGCAAGGAAATATCATGGAGACCTAAAACCGGAGAATATACTTTTCAGGAACGGTATAATAACAATAACAGATTTTGGGCTTGCATCCAGCTTGCCTGATGAAAATGGACTGAGCCTGTTCAATGAGACAGCTGCCCCTGAAATTATTGGAGGGGGAATGCATACTGCACAAAGCGATGTCTGGACATACGGTGTTGATGTGTTTTTCACGAGGACAGGCGAATTTCCTTTTCCAACCCACTGTAGCGAGGGTGAATGGCAACAGATGCCTTATGAGAAGAGGAAGGAATGTGTGCGCGAACAGGTTCTTGATGCAATTAGAGATAAACGACGCTATAGTACAGTTATGGGGAGGATTGATGACGAATTTGATCGGGAAAATTTCAGCAGAATGGCAAAAGTAATAAAAAAATGTTTGTCAATAAAACCCAAGAAGAGATTCAAAACTGGTGAAGATCTATATCGTGCAGTCAATGATTTATGGATATTGTGAATGTTGAGATGTCAGCTGAGTCCTGGATTGTGTTAAGGAGGTAGTGGATCAGCATGCAGTCTCTGCTGCTCGAATTTTCTGAAAGCTGGAAGCATCTGTTGATTATTTTTTTCCTCTCCTGGAAAACAACTGCTGCCAGGCCAGAGTCATACTTGTAATATAATTTGGTAACATTATCTATAAGCTCGCCTGATTTTTTGTACAAGCCAATTATATCTTTTGGGACTTTCCTGATGTTTTTGCCAGACTTTAAAAGGAAGTCGCACAAAAATTTATGCTCGTCTGCAGCAGTCTCAAGTGATTCTACAAGGGAATAAAGTATCTTCTCATTCTTTGCGTCGCCATGGCCTTTTTTATTTAGTATCCTTCTCAAAAAGGCCGTATACCTGTTGTTTGCCTGCTCCATGTGCCTGAGGTTTGGGATGGAAGTTATAGCCTCCTTTTCCATTGCTTCTGCTATTCCTTCTGCCTGGTGTTTCAATAAAAGAAACACTCTTCTCAAAACATTGTCAAATCCTGTTTCCTGCACATCAGCAACATTTTTTATGATGCAGGAGTTCTTTGATTGTTTTACAACCTCAAAACCGATTGTGAAAAATTTCAGGCTCTCTTCCACTTTCTCCAGCAACTTTGGGTTTTCTGAATAGATTTCCACTTCATCATACCCCTTCTCATACAAGGCCACCAAAAGCCTGTCAAGGAAAACAGAACTATTGGAAATGTCAACGCTTATTTTTTGGGCTTCTTTTTCTCCTTCTTCTTTTGTGACCAAAAGTCCCCTGTTTTTATCCTCTATATTGACATAATCTCCGCTGTTCAATCCAATATTCTCAGTCCACTGCTTGGGCAGGGTTATTGTCAATGTCCCATTCCCTTGTTTAATTACTTTTCTCTTCATATCTTGAACAAATTGTATTTTGTAAATCGTTTTCTTTCGGGTTATAAGGCCTTTCTTTTCTGAAAAGAAAGGGGTATATGATATACTGATATATCAAATATATCAGGAAGATATATATGTTAATTTTCCAACAGGATTAATAAAGTTAACGGAAGGTGTTGGAAAAATGTCATATTCATGGGACAGTTGGAGATCGAGCGATGATCCGGGTTATTCTTATAAAGGCTACGAATATAAATACAAAGAATTTTCAGGGCTACGTAGAGGCGGCGCTCCGCCTATAAACTGCGAGAGAGATAGAAAATTTGAAAAGCAAGGTGACTATTTTTGGTCAGGCACATGTTGGGGAGCTTTTTCTGGTTTTGCGGTGGCTTCAATTTCTTTAGGAACATTGGCTACATATTCAGATTCAGTTGCAAAACTTTTAAAAAGTTCTGGCGGAGAATTGGTATCTGTTAGCGGTATTTTTCTTGGAATTACAGCAGGAGCGTTTATTGGAGAATATATTGGAATTAAACTATATGAACTGGAAGAAAGATGGGAAGAGAAAAAAAAGCAAAAGGAAGAAAAGTCAAAGCAATGTATCAAGCCAGAACCATCTATAGAACATTTCTTAACTGGCGATCAAAAATTAAACGAAATTCTCAAAGCAGATGATGAAACAGTCGGGCGACTTGGTGTAACACATAAACAAATAGCAGATAGAATCGAGTATTTTGCAAAGGAAGCCCGTGCAAGAAGCAGGAGATACATCATTGATGGTATTGATGAAAATTTTGATGATGTTTATGAAATTAGGGTGCAGCCATTTAGTCACCCTCAAAGATGCCCTCTGGACAAAGACACTCAGGAATATGGAGATATGAACGTCAGAGTTAGGAATTTAAGGCTCGGTGAAGAGCTGTTTTTTCCATCGTTGATAGCTCATTCAATAAGGCATCACCGCTATTACGGTGGAGGGCCAAAGTTGCATAGGGTTGACCCTAAACGGGCTGTTAGAATTCTGGAGATGCGAAACTGAGAACATACAGAACAATCGAGCGGTTGTGAAGATATATGACTGGAGAAAGAATGCTTGAAGATTTGAAAAATGAAACGGATGCTGAAGATGCAATCCATAAAAACAGTCGTGGAGCATCAGTATTTGAAAAAATTTCTGGGTATGTAGGAAGTCTTTTGCTTGCAGGAGCTATGGCTGTTTCTGGCTGTTCTGTTTACCATCCAATTAAAAGGAGCGAGGAATACTTCAAACCCCAACCAAAGTATGTTATTGCTCCACCGGTTCACAATTCTGATAGCATATATACAGAAATTGGTGTAAGAGCAGGAGTGGATATTGCTAGAACAGATGTTAGATTGAGCAAGGAGAAACGAACAGTCCCAGTGCATCCAGCTGATGCGAAAGGTTCTTCAGGAAGAGGAGTTGTAATGGGCTCTGAGTCTTATAGTATCCGCCCGCATTTAGGATTAGAATGGTCAATTGGAAGGGACGACCTTAGATTTAAACTTGGCGGTGACGCAAAGGTTGATTTTTTTGAGCACGATCAGAAATTGCAGGCTCTTCCATCAGGCTATGAATCCTACGGGTATAATGACACTAAGTCGTATACATTAACTCCGTTTGTTGGTTTTGATGCAGAATTATATGACAAGATTGGGTTGGGTCTTGAATTTGGATTGCCATTTAACAAGGGCGAATATGAAATAGGGCATTACAGGTGGGATTCCAAAGAACCAATTGCAAGATATCCATGGAGAACTTTTGGAAAAAGCATCAATATAAGACTTGGTGACAAGCTGAAAGGCGACCACAAAGACTTTTGGGGCTTTGTCTATGGCATTGAGAAATATGATACAGAGCTTGGGGGAGAAAAAACAGATATCGAATCACATAGCATTTCCTTTGTAATTGAACTTGGGTTTTAGGAGCGTGAATATATGAAACAAAAAGAAAGGGAAATTATCCATCACTTAAGAAAAGGGAAAAGAGTCAATATATCAGCAATTGCACGGGAACTCAAATTGCCAATATCAACAGTTGCAGAGAGCATAAAGAGAATTGAAGAAAAATATATAACCAAACACACTTCCTTATTGGATTATAATAAAATCGGCTATTCTGCAAATGCATTCTTGGCAATAAAAATTAATAGGGACCAGAGGCGTCCATTTTTGGATTTTTTGAAGAAGCAGGCCTGTGTAAATTCAATCTATTCGGTCAATTCAGGTTATAACATTCTTGCTGAAATTGTATGCAAAGACGGTTTGGATATGGCTAATTGGATCGAAGATGTCAAAAGCAAATTTTCAACAGAGGTTGCACATTTTCAAGTTTTGAAAACAGAAGAAAAAGAGAGGTTCGTGCCTGAATAGATGATTATGAAAAAAATAATAGAGTCAGTAAAAAATCTTGGGAGAGCTTCTTTGTTTGGAGGTGCGATAGCCCTAGCTTCTTTAGGTGGGTGCAAAGGCGATGATCAGACTAATCAACCACATGTTAATCAACTGCCCATTATCCAGCCAATATCACAGTTCGAGGTGCCGGAGGGGGAGAGCCGTAACTGGTATCTTGGTAATAAAATTATTGATAATGACGGTGACAACTACACTATTCGACTTATTAGTGGTCCTGGCAGCTTCAGTGGCACTGGCTCTCTTGGCCTCAATGATTTTGAATACACTTACAAAGATGAAATGGATCTTGATTTAATTAATGATGTTCATATAGTTGAATTTTTGGTAGAAGATGACCACGGTGGACATGCAACAGGATCCTTTGAAGTTAAGCAAAAAGATTTTACGCTGCCAAGCCCTATAAGGAATACGCAGATGCAGGAAGGAGTTGTCTTAACATCATGGTGGTATGATGATTATGGTAAATGGACTGACAACGCATTGCAAAGATTATATGATCTGGGTGTAGAGTCAGTTTCTTTTTTAACAACTTGGTATCAAAATGACCAAGCCTCGTTTGAGATAGAAAGATCAAGCTTTAAAACTCCATATGACTCTGGTTTAGAAGAGGTCCTTAAGAGAGCAAAATTCAAGTTTGGAATGAGAACAATTCTCAAGCCCCATGTTGATTTATGGAACAATGGATGGAGAGGGAACATAACACATGCTCTGGATGCAGATTGGGCAAAATGGTTCAAAAGCTATACAGACTTTATAATGCATTACGCAGGCCTTGCTAAAAGAAGCGATGTGAGTATGCTGATTATCGGAACAGAGCTTGATGGCACAGTGCACAGGCCAGAATGGAGGCAGATAATTAGTGATGTAAGATCAGTCTATTCAGGAGAAATTGTTTATGGTGCAAACCATGATCGTTATAAGCAGGTTCCATTCTGGAATGATCTTGATGGCGTTGGGGTCAGCGCATATTTCCCGGAAAGCGAATTTCCAGTCAAATCACAGGAAGCAAGGGATTTTGCAGCGCAACTGAACAAAAAATTATATATACTGGAAGTTGGATGCCAGAGCAAACAAAACGCAGGTAGCACACCATGGTGGTCAAGTGGAACCTATGATGAACAAGAACAGGCAGATTATTACCAGACAGCTTTTGAGAATTTTTTCAACCAGTGTGACGGGATGTTTTTTTGGCACGTGTACCATAATTTAGGCGATCCTGACAGATTTCCTTTTACTGGTAAATTGGCAGAGCGGGTTGTGAGGAATTATTATGACAGATAGAAAGAGAATAGCATTCATTAACAAAGATGTAAGCGGAGATGATTCAGACAATAGGGCAAGGTTTGAAGAAAATGGAAAAATACTGGAAAGGTTGGGAGAATTTTATGAAGTGGCTGCTTATTCTGGATTGAGTGATAGAACCTGCAAAAAATTAAGGCAGAACTGTTCTTCCCATGGGCCATATCATGGGATTGTTACTCATGTGCCAGCTAATCCGCATTATCTTGACCGGCTGAGAATGAGCGGGGAAAGACTTTCAGACATGCCGCAAGAAAGAAAAGCTGAGATTGTTTATGGATCAAGCATTGATTTGATTAAAGGCCTGCATGAATCTTTTCCAACATCTTTAATAGTGGCTTATACAGGGGCCGACGAGGATGTTCTTCCAGATTGGAAATTGAAAACTCATGGAATCCAGCACATTCTAAGAAGAAGCTCGCACATTCCATACTGGCTGACAGAAAGGGATATTGGGTCTGATATAGAAAAAATAATTGGATGGATAAACAGTGGGTGAGGTTATGGAAGTTATGAAAAGGGTAGCTTTTATTGACAGGTGCATTGACGGGCCGGATGATGGAGAGAGTCTGCTGGACAGGATAAGGTTTGAGGAAAACAGAAAAATAATAGACAGGTTGGGAAAGACGTATTCGTTGACTACCTATCATGAGCTTAGTGACAGGACAGTTAGAAAGATGAAAGAAGATTGCTTAGTTTTAGGTGATTACGATGCTGTCATCACACATGTTCCATGCAATGAACAGATTATGGAGATGGCCAATATGATGAGGCAAAGGGCGACAGCTTCAGAAAATGAAATCCAAAGCATGTTGGACAAAACATATGATGACAGCCTTAGGGATATAAAACAAATCAGCCTTGAATTGCCGCGTGCCAGAATCATAGCCTATACAGGGGCATCACCAACAATTGTAACTGATGAAACGCTTCATGGCTGCGGAGTTCGCCTTGTCATAAGAAAATGGACTCCATTGTCTGATAATCAATTGGAAGAGAACTCGCAACAGATAATCAAGTGGATAGATGGTGAGATAGCGCCTGCAGGAAAAACAGGGAAAGAATATGTGCAGGAGGTCATAGACAGGGGTTGAGACAGATTTATGCAGAAAGCCAGCATGCCAACAGCAATGATGTTGGAGTATGTTCCAAGGTTAGTAGAGCATCTGGCTCAAAAAGGAATGGAAGATGTCAGGGACACAATGAATTCATATTTTAATGGGATATACCCTGATCTTCAGAGGCATTTCTGGAAAGCTGTAAGTGTAAGTGTTTTTGTCAAGCAGATATCAGACATGGCTGTGGAGATTTTCCCTGATAGAGAAAAAGAGATAAGGGGATGGGAAAGAACCGAAGGTGAAGATGTAATAAAAAGATACTCAGAATGAAACAAGGAAGAGAGGGAATGGCGTCCAAGATAAATTAGAAGAGGTGATATCATGGGATTTAGGGATATTATTGAAGGCACTGGAAGAGGATATTGGTTTGGCTATGGTAAATTTATGGGGGTGCATTGGGGACGTCCTTCTACTCAGGATGTTATAAAAGTTGCAGCAGACCCATTCTATAGTGGAGAAGAGTTTGGCCAACTAATTACAGAACCCGATAGCAGATATAGAAGTAGATGGCAGGGCTGGAGTAAAGGAAGGGTTTTAACAGATGAAGAAAGGGATGGAGTAATTAAAACATTGTTTGAAAAGGCAAGAGAATATGAAGGTGTTGCTAAAAGAAGGATGTTTCAAAGATTAATGAGCCATAGAAATTTTGCTGGAACTCAAAGAGTAGAAGATTTCTGTGTGAGTGCTGTTAATGCCAATGAATTAGATGCTGAATTATTAATGGAAAATATGGGATCTCAGATTCTTGCTAGGGTCAACCCATCTGTATCAACTCCGTATCTAGAAAGCAGATTTTATGATAAAAAACAAGACAGGCTTGGAAGAAAACTTTTTATGGAAAGGGTTTTAGATGGTTTGGGGATGGGTATTTCCAAACATCGTCCTGTTTACACATCTGAGAATATTGTTTCCTGGATACCTTTGGTTATCTATGCTATTGGAGAGGGGGCAATAGATCCAGAATATTGTGCGGACAGAATTGAAGAATTTTTTGCCGGATTTCCCTATGAATCTGCTTTGCTTCATTTACTTCAGGCGCTGCAAAGTGAAATAAGTGTAAAAGGCAAAGTCATATCAAGGCAGCTTAAGGCAAGCGGTTTGAAGGGAAGAGAGGATTTTTGCAATGAAAGCTGGAAGGGATATGATGAGGGATATACTGATTTTCTTTATGATGAATATGAAATTACATTTGGTTCAAGACGTTCCATAGCTGATGGTGCCAGAACATCACTAACAAAATTTGGCGAAGCCCAGCCGAAACTTAATCCGCAAATAGCTGATGCCACTAAAAGATACGACGAAAAGCCCAGAAAAACATTTACAGAAACAGAATGCGTGAAAACACAAGAGGTTGGCGGCGCAATAACAAATTCCTACAGGGCTAAATAATCCTGATAAGAATATGGTTTCAGTGGGTATTTAGAGAGCATATGGAAAATTTTGAAGATTACATTTCTGGAAGGAATTTTAAAGGCACAGTAATAGGAGGAAAATATGGAGAGGTTTGAGAAAAAGAAAGAATTGATGTGAAACCAGTTTCAAGCTATCTATATATATTGTTTCGTCCCATTTTAAACATAATACGGAAAGTGGAGAATGAAAATCTCATATATGAAAACAGCAATACTAGTAATCGTAATTGTAGTAGTTAGTGTACTATCTAGCTTGGCCACTTCTTTAATCACAACACCACAAAAAACTCAGAGCGACTATATAAAAGATTTTTACTTGACCGAAAATGCGGTGCATATCAGTCCTCATGGTTTAAGAGGAAAGATGGACAAAGGTGTGGCAGATTTTGTTTTAGTTGATTTAAGGAGCGCACAGGAATATGAGAAAGAGCATATTATAGGTGCGATAAATATCCCAGCTTACAAGGATCCGGATACGTCTGCTTATGATGAAGTGGACAGGATAGTTGGGAATTTTTCCAAGTTGTCAAAAGATAAGGATATAATTGTTTATTGTTACAGCGTGCCTTGTATGACAGGAAGGAAGATAGGCAAGATGCTTGTTGAACACGGAATTTTTGTCAAAGCACTTGGAATAGGGTGGAATGAGTGGAGATATTTCTGGAATTTATGGAATCATGAACACGAATGGAATCAAACAGATGTCATGGATTATATAGCTACTGGAAAGGATCCTGGGATTCCAAAAATAAAGGACACTACACAAGCATGTACAGAAGGTACCTTTGGCTGTTAGGTGATTTATGAGTAATAGATGCGACCAATGTAATAAGGACTTTGACTCTGGCGAGTCTCTACAGCAACACAATTCAGCTAAACACACAGTTTTTCAAAAACCACAAAAAGTTGGTAATGGAACATCTAAAAAGTATGGAATGCTAATCGCTGTTATAGTAATAATAGCTGTTGCCGGTATTTATTTTGGCTTGTCTAAATCAACAGGTTATATAGTTTTGACAGACGACTCTGATAACACAAAAGGCACAGGACAAATAACTGTCATTGAGTATTCTGATTTTCAGTGCCCAGCATGCGGAGCTGCTTATCCGGAGGTCAAGAATATAATTAATAAGACCGGGGATAAAGTAAAGTTTGTTTACAAACAATTCCCATTAACAAGCATACATCCTTATGCCTTCAAGGCGTCTGAAGCTTCTGAATGCGCAGCTGATCAGGGGAAGTTTTGGGAATATCATGATAAGCTTTTTGATAACCAACAGAAATTGGACATTGGAAACCTGAAAAAATATGCGGAGCAGGTTGGTTTGGATACACAAAGTTTTAATCAATGTTTAGATAGTGGCGCTATGTCAGAAAGAGTTAGGGCAGATATGAACGATGCCAGATCTGCGGGTGTTACGGCCACACCGACATTTTTTGTCAATGGAAAGAAACATCAAGGAGTAATGACAGTGGACAAGTTTTTGGAGCTTTCAGGCTTATAATTAATTAAACTAATTATATAATCAATGAAGATGAAACACAAGACATATAAAGGATTATGAAAGGAATGCACAGAAACTATAAACTGAAAAGGAGTTTGGGGCTTTTGGAAACTTCTTTTTATGGCATTGGTATAATCCTAGGCGCAGGCATCTATGCAATAATCGGTGAGGGGGCTGGAGTTGCCCAAGGCTCATTGTGGATTAGTTTTATAATTGCCGCTTTGATTGGGGGCTTTACAGGTTTGAGTTATGCAGAACTGGCAAGCAGATACCCAAAAGATGCTGCTGAATATAATTATACAAAAAAGGCGTTTAATAAAAAAACTCTCTCCTTTGTTGTTGCGTGGGTAATGGTTTTTGTTGGCATTGTTTCTGCAGCCGCCGTATCATTGGGTTTTGCTGGATATTTTTCTGTTTTGTTTGGAAGCCCTGTTATTTTGGTTGCTGTTGGTTTGGTTTTACTCCTATCATTGGTTAGCTTGATTGGAATAAAGGAGTCTGCAAGATTCAATGTCCTGGCAACACTCATAGAAATGGGTGGGTTGGTAATAATAGTTTTGATTGGTATACAACTTGCTGGATCACAAGGAATCAGTTCTGATATTTTCACTCTGCCGGAAACGGGTTTTGCTGGCATAATGGCTGCTGTGGGGTTAATATTCTTTGCTTACATTGGTTTTGAGAATATGGCAAACATGGCAGAGGAAGTCAAAAACCCGAAAAAAACCATACCCAAAGCCCTTATAATATCCATAACAGTTACAACAATATTGTATATACTTGTTTCGATATTCGCTGTTTCCTCTGTTGGTTGGGAGACGCTTTCAGAATCAAAGGCTCCGTTAGCAGAGGTTGCGCAAAGGGGTCTAGGACAGAACGGTGTTGTCTTGATGTCTGTGATAGCGTTGTTTGCAACTGCTAATACTGTTTTGATTATACTAATAGTTGTCTCAAGAATACTTTACGGGCTTTCTTGCCAGGGCGTTTTGCCTAAATTATGCTCTAGAATAAACAATAGAGGAACTCCACACTTTTCTATACTTCTTGTTTGTATTGCAACAGTAGGGTTTGCGCTTATTGGGAATATCAAAACAGTTGCCTCTCTAACAGATGTTGGAATATTTATTGTGTATATAGTAATTAATCTCTCTTTGATTAAAATTAGATTGTCAGAGAATAAGGCTTCCAAAAACCATTTCAGATCGCCACTAAACATTGGCCGCTTCCCGTTACTGGCGTTGTTTGGTTTAGTATCAGCGGGTTTGATGTTATTTTACTTTGAACCGCTGCTTTTGGCTGGTGTGACTGTAGTTATTGCTATTGGTTTTGGGGTTTATAGGTTGTTTAACAGAATATAACTTCGATATACACAGTAAACTATTGTATTGTATATCCGCCATCAACAACTATTGTTTGACCTGTTATATATTGCGATTTTTCAGAAGATAGGAAAAGGGCGGCCTCTGCAATATCAACAGGAGAACCTGCTTTTTTAAGAGGGACGGTTTTTACAAAATCCTTAATATCCTTATCATTCATAAACTCCTGAATGCCTGGTGTAACTATCAATCCTGGAGCTATCGCATTCACACGGATATTATATGGAGCCATTTCTAGAGCTGCGGCTTTTGTAAACCCTTCCACACCAGCCTTTGTAGTACAATAATGCACAAGACCTGGAAACCCTATCTTCACTCCAGCTATTGATGCAATATTTATTATATTCCCACTTTTCTGTTTCATCATAAATGGGAGTACAAGCTTGACGCAATTAAAAACACCATTAAGATTGACATCCATGACCCTATTCCACTGGTCTTCGGTCATATCCTTTAGCTCGATACCAGGATAAATACCGGCATTGTTTACAAGTATATCTACCTTTCCATATTTTTTCACTGTTTCATCAACCATTTTTTGAACACCCTTAAAACTAGAAACGTCACACTTTACAAAATGATGATTTGTCTTTTCTTCATGTCGCGCAGAAACAACTACTTTAGCTCCATTTTCAGATAGTTTATCAGCAATACCCTTCCCTATGCCTTTGGTACCGCCGGTTACTATTGCAACTTTACCTTTCAACATATTACTATTTTATTTTTCTTATATATAACATTGTACTTCTTTTAGTTAAGGTTCGTGTCTCGCTGAGTATATTGTGACACGAGACATCTCTGCATCTTTCGCATAGATAAGAGATGCAGATTTCTTTGATCCAATCTAGCTGAAAGAAAAGTGCCATTCGTTTTCTGGTGCAGGTCTTTTGCCGAAGCAAAAGAAGTGCTGTGAAACTAGTTTCAAACTTAGGTATATATGCTGTTTCATTTAAGGTTTCGTATAAGTTTGAGAGAATTATGGCAGAAAAAAAATCTAGTGAGAAAGATTATACGGGATTGTATGTAATGGTAATCTTAGCCATAGGACTATTAGCATTCAATCAGTATCAGATATTTACAGCGGGGAGTATAGGTAATAGTGCCAATAATATACCATCAACTGGACAGATCATAGTACAACAACCTAAACAATCGCAAGTAGATATGCAGGCTGTTTTGGCCAAGGTTATGCCTAAGGGCATACCTGAAGTATACGGACCTGAACTAAAGGTTTCATTTGATGATCCTGTCAAAAGCTTGGATATACTTGCTAATTTCGATGCTGATCTAAATCCAGGCAAAGGTGGGATAAAATTTGAAGAGTTAACTCAGGTTCAGAAGGACAGATACTTAAAAATTGGGTTTATGATAGCATGTGAATATTGTTGCGGTGTGAAATCGCTTATAACTAAAGATGGTCAACCATCCTGTTCATGTGCCCATTCAGCGGCTATGAGAGGACTAGCCAAATATCTATTGAAGAATCATGAGAATGAATTCACAGACGAACAGATACTTGACCATTTGACAAAGTGGAAGACTTTGTTCTTTCCTAAACAAATGGTAGACAAATATTTGAAATCTCAGGGTCTTTCATCTGGCGAATTGCCAAATCAGGTAGGGGGGTGTTAATATGGATAAATTAAATTTGCTAACGGCATTGGTTGCAGTAGTTATAGTAATAGTAGCAATTCAGACTGTACAACTGGTGACTATATCGCAAAAGGCGCCAACAGGAAACTTTGTAGCAACAAGCACACAGCAGCAGGTTGTGTCTCAAGGACAAAGTGGAGCAATAGACACGAGTGGAATGACAGCAGACGAAAAGATGAATTATGAAATGCACGAAATAATTCCTGCGCGATATGGTTCAGGCGGCTCTAGCGCTTTGAATGGGTTGCCACAACAAGTCGGAGGTTGCTAAATATGAACAAGGGTATTACGGTTTTTTTGATTTTGGTTATTGTTGGGATTGTTTTAGGCGTAGCTGTGGCTAATAAACAGGGTGCAACTGGCAATGCAATAGCAGATAGTTCGTTACAAGGTGGCGATCAACTAAAAGTTTTCCAAGGCAGAATAACCAACGCTAAACTTTCCGTAGGAAGATTAGAAGGTATGGCTCTTACAGACAAGGGATGTTATGGAGCGGGTGGCGGTTTAGTGGAATGCAACACAGATATAGAAACAAGCCAAGGCACAATAAACTTTATCTACAAACACAACATGAACATACAACCTTGCCTTAGCATGTATGGTAAAGAGAAAGTCATAGTGGATATTCTCGATGCACAGGGAAGTGCTAAAGTGACAAGAACTACTGATGTTGTGGATAAGATGCACTAGAATTTATGCTAGATTCAAGTTTTGGTTTAAGTGGTATACATGGTTAGAAAGCTTCTTTCAATTTTAGCAGTAGTAGCCATAACTTTGGTAGTTCTATTGCCACCCTCTGTTATGGCTCACTGCCCTTTATGTACGGCGGCTGTCGGGACAGGATTGATTATAACCAGGTCAATGGGAATTGATGATTCGTTGATTGGGGTCTGGATTGGCGCATTCATAATTTCCACAGGCTTGTGGCTGAATAAGTTTTTGGCAAAGAGGTTTAGAGTTATACCATTCCAGAAAAGCATCATTTTGGTTGCGTTCTTCCTACTGACAATAGTGCCGTTCTACTTCACAGGGCTGATCACATTCCAGTCCACAATGTTCGGTGTTGACAAATTGTTGTTTGGCACGGTCTTAGGATCCGCCCTAACTTTAATAGGGTTTGGCGCAAGCAAGGTAATAAGGAACAGCGATAACAAACCGTTCATACCATTCCAATCAATCGCGCTTACAGTTGCTGTCCTTATAATCTCAAACCTCGCTTTAACACTTGCCGTCTGATACATATGGAAAAATTAGACCCTAAGGTTGCTGAATTGGTAAAGAAGGTTAATCAGTATAAGGAGAAAACAGGGGTTGATTTATCTTCTGGGGAGGATTTGAGCATAGGCCTAATGAATATAATCAGCATAGAGGAGCATCTTTATTTTAGTGCGATGAAGACAGGCAAAAAAACTTACTTGGACATTTTATCAACTGTTAGGGAGCTGAGGAAGAAACTGTTGAAAGAGCTTGTAAAGGATCCAGAAGGCGAGGTTTGGTGTATAAGTAAACATCTTCTTGCATCTAGCATGAGGTTGATTGAAGTTGGAACAAAATACATGGAGAAGGACGAGAAGAAGGCTCATTTTATGTTCAATAGTGCGTTTGAATTGTATAGCTTGTTTTGGGGATTGAATTTAGACATTGTAAAAAAAGAGGATATCTCCAGCGAGTTTAAAGATGAGTTAAAAAAGGACGGTTGGAAATCTGGTTTTTCGGCCGCTATTAAAAAACTAATTGATTGTTGTAAGGAGTGATTAATAGGGGATGAGGAAGAAAAAGAATGGCAAAGAGGGAAAGGTTTTTGGTGTTGCAAGCGGTGTTTCAGCCACAGGAAGCATAATATCAGCTCATAATGTCTGTCATGCTGTCTGCCTTGCTGTTGTGGCTATTTTATCTGTTTTTGGTATAATAGTTTCTTCTGATGTTTTGATGTGGTTACAGGATTACAATTTGTTTTTCTGGACAATGGGCATTTCCTTTCTTGTTATTAGTTTGGTTCTCTACTACAAAAAACCTTGCTGTATTTCCAGCAAATTGATTTTATTTAATACGGGATTGATAATTATTGGCTTCCCTTTTCTCGCCGCTATCAATTTGATCTTTTGGGTTTTTGGAGGCGGTGTGACACTGTTTAGCATCGGGTGGTATTTCAGAGATAGAATTGCAGGTCGAAATCGACATAGTCGATTTCCATTAAATTTTTGGAGGTGAAAAGGTATTTATGGACAACAAGATATTAGTTTACGCGGTCGTAATCGTTGCCGTCACTGTTATGGCATGGGCTGTTACAACTACAATCGGCGGAAAAACATCTGCGGAGAAAGATCAATATTATCAAAACCTTGCTCAGCAATCAGATAGCGGGTGCGGGGATCTAAATGACACAGGAAATATCCAGCACCTAAGCCACCATCCAGAAAAATATACTGAGTGTATAAAGAAAGTGGATCCTCAAAAATTCAAAGAGGCTGTTGGAGAAGACAAGGATAGTTTTTTGAAGAGTAAAGGATTGTAGAAGAGGTGATAAGATGGTTTCAAAAAAGAAATATGCTCAATTAAATAATCAAGCTCTGGGCTTAGCTTTTGCAGTTATTGGTCTTTTAGGATGGGTTATTGGCCTTTTTTGGCATGGAATGATGGGCCAGCCAACTGTAATGGGAATGATGTATAGTGGTTTTTCTTACATGAATCCTATGAACTCGATAAGCATGCTTGTACTATTTGTGGCTGGCGGATATGTGTTAGGTGAGATAATTGCAAGGATATACAACTGGTTTTTAACTAAAAAATAAGGAGGTGTGTATGACAGGCTGTTGTGGCGGTGTTAAAAAAACGAAGAAGAAGAAAAGTGGATGTTGCGGAAGTTGTTAAGTATCTGGATTGAAAGTCTGACAGTAGATATTGATTAGTTTATTAAATTGTTCTGTTACAATCAATCATCTGAGTTTGAAAGACTTTGCGCAGAAAGAACAGCAAAAGCTTAGTGTTTTATTCTTTATTTTTTCCTTGTGTCCACCTTCATAAACTTTACAACCGCAGTGAGCACATTCCTCTATATGCGGTTCAACAGCCAACCGAATTAGGTCGCCAAATCTGCCAAGCATTCTACTAACAAACTCCCTCCCTTCTCGTGTCAACCTATATTGCTTCCTATCTCTTTCTTCTAATCTACCTGACACGATATAGCCTTCGCCTTCAAGCAGTTTAAGAAAAGGGTATATTTGACCTGAGCTAACCTTTTTGCCTGTTCTATTGCTAATTTCCTTTATTATTTCATATCCATGATTTTCTTTTTCGGTCAGCAGCAGGAGCGTGTAGAACTTGACAAGATTTGTGATTTTTATGTCCATAAGAGACTTTGGGATAAGTATTTAAATACTATTACAAAATACAACATATCAAAATATGATATATTGAAAGGGTAGGGTTGCAGAAAGTCTGTGGGTGAAATCATGGAAATGAACATTAAAAAAGTGGGACTAATTATAATACTTCTTGCAATTATTTTGCTTCCCATTCTAGTTTCCTTTTCGCTCAAAATTGCTGAAGTCAGTATGTCACAATGTGTGCATGCAGCGGGTCCTCCTTGTTCCATAACAGGGCATATACCAATAGAATTTTATGTTGGTGTTGCATCTATAATTGTGCTTATCGGGTTTGGTGTATTTTTGATATTCAAGGTTCAAAAACATGAAAAGTTCACTAACGAGACGTTGAAGAAGATTGAAGAAGCCGAAAAGAGTCTCGAAGGCGACGAAAGTAAAGTCTACCAAATTATTATTAATGGTGGTGAGGCTGTTTACCAGAGCGAAATAATGGGGAAATGTGGATTTAGTAAGGTAAAAGTGACAAGGATATTGGATAAACTTGAAGGAAAGGGTTTAATTGAACGCAGAAGACGCGGCATGACTAATATTCTCCTCGTAAAAGTTCCGAACAAACTTTTATGATATACTGTATCTAAGAGTAGGATTAGATTTGGAAACTAGTTTCACCGATATACATATATGCTGTTTCAGGCACATTATCAACTGTTGATAAAGCCTTTATTACAGGCTTCAGGTGATAATATGAATAAAACTCTCATTGCCCTCGTAGTGATGATTTTGATCATAGGATTAGGTATTGGTATGACATTCAGGCCTAATGGTTCTACTACTGGACAAGTTACAAATATGAATGATATATCGGGTTCTCTTGGAGCAGTAGCTGTTGATGATATGGCAAGCCATCATGGCGGTGGTGTGGCTATTAATAATGATCCAATTAACACCAACATACAGACTATTAGGTTTGATAATGCAGTAGGCCAATCAGCACCAAATTTTGATCTTATGAACCAGAATGGAGCAAGGACAAAACTTAGCGACTACCTTGGGAAAACAGTCATAATATTTTTCAATGAGGGGGCAATGTGCTACCCTGCGTGCTGGAATCAAATTGCAGCACTTATGAGTGATCCACGCTTGAATACAGATAATATAGTTACGCTCTCTATTGTGACTGATACAAAATCCCAATGGGATCAAATCATTAGTTCACAACCCAAACTTCGCGGCGCTACGATACTCTTTGACACAAACAAAGCAGTTTCTAGGGCATATGATGTTCTTAACGTGCGGTCTTCGATGCACAAAGGTTCCTCGCCAGGCCATACATATTTCATCATTGATCCTCAAGGTAGGGTTTCCTATACGCTTGATGACTCCAACATGGCAATAAATAATAATTTGATTGCCACGAAGCTCTGAATATAGGCATATATGGAACCGCTTATTATTGCATCTTTCATCACTTCTTTTTTTGCAGGCATAGCAGCGCTCTTCGCTCCATGCTGCATCGGTGTACTCTTGCCTGCTTACTTTGGCTCAATCTTCAGACAAAAGCGCACTGTTTTGATTATGACAGGCGTATTTTTCCTTGGTCTGCTTGCTGTTTTTGCCCCATTGGGTTTAGGCATTGGGGTTTTTGGGGAGCTGTTTAAAGAATATCACAATGCTATTTACATGATTGCTAGCGCATTCCTGTTACTGCTCGGCGCATCATTGTTACTAGGTTTTCATCTCTCCATCCCCTTCCACACAAAGCCACGGACACGGGCGACTGGCGCTAAATCGGTGTTCGTGCTTGGTGTCTTTTCTGGATTCGCAACACTATGCTGTGCTCCTGTATTAGCTGGTGCACTCGCATTATCCCTTTTACCAGGATCCGCACTATGGGGTGCAATCTATTCAGTTGTTTACGTCTTAGGTATGGTTTTCCCACTTTTCATCATCTCTTATTTCGTCGACAAAACTGGTGTCATGGAGAAAGTGAATCTCTTTAAAAAGGAAATAAAATACAGCATTCTTGGCCGCAAAATAACAGTGTCGGTCTCCAATCTTATCTCCAGCATAGTGTTCATCCTTATGGCGTTAGTGATTGTTTATTTTGGTATTATGGGACAGCTTGGTATGACAGCTTCATCAACACAACTGGAAGTGAATATTTTCATGGCGCAGATGACAGACACGACTACACAGTTGACTTCACAACTCTGGTTCCAGATACTGTTTATTGTAATTCTGGCAATCATTGTTTTCTGGATCACGAGAATACTATGGAAGAGGCGATCTTCTAATAATACTATATCGAAAAAATGAGGTGATATAATGAATGTGCAAATCTTAGTAACTCCACATTGTAGCGGCTGCGTAAAAGTAGAGAAAATGCTTGATGCTATGAAAGTAAAGTATGAAATCATAGACATTACCAAAAACCCAGAAATTCTCCATAAATACCCAATAATGTCTGCACCAGGCATTGTGATAAACGGGAAGCTGGAATTTATTGGAGTGCCAAAAGAAAATGATTTGAGGAGGAAGGTTGGAAAGTAAAGCTTTTAAATATTCATATCATAATATAACATATCAGAATATGATATATAGGGGGTAATATGGTAAATGCAAAAGCAGCCTCACTTTCGGCTGGAATAATATGGGGACTAACCATATTTATAACAACTCTTGGATCCACAACAACAGGTTATGGGAAAGCGTTCTTAGAGGCTTATGGAAGCCTTCATCCAGGATATAGCATCAGTGTAATAGGAGCGTTTATCGGTTTGGTATATGCTTTTATCTGCGCATTTATTGGGGCCTATGTTTTGGTGTGGTTGTATACAAAATTTGAGAAAAGATTTAATAAGTAAAAAAATTAATAGGAGGTGCAATATGTGTTGTTCAGACAAAAAACCTAAAAAGAAAAAGAAAGGCGGTTGCTGTTAACCAATAGATTTGTAATAGATATTGTATATTTATGAAAGAAATAATTTACATAATTATAGTGTTTGCTGTAGTTTCCATAGGAATGTTATATTTGATGCATGCGATTTAGGTGCGTGATTATATGTTGTGTTGTATAGGATTGGTTGCAGGAATTGCAGTCGGACAATATCTTGGTGGGATTTGGACTTTCATAGCGCCGGCTATAGGGTTTGTTATAGGCCTTGTTGGGGATATAAAACTAATGAAGTGTCATTTTGGAAGTAAGAAGTCAGATAAATGTCACAAGAAAGGGAAAGTGAAAAAAAGAAAATCGTCTAAGGGTAGAGGATAATATGTCATTAATAGATGATCTTTTTGTAGGTCCGATGGGTCACCACTATACCCTACCAGCCATCCTGCTTTATGGGTTACTATTTATAGTGGCTATCTATCTCGTTTATACTTATATATTAAAAAAACTTAAGGTGAAAGTAAATTTGGTTTTTATTCTTTCTCTTGTACCGTTCATCATCTATGGCGGGATGACACGAGCCCTTAGAGACGCGGGAGCATATACAGGTTATTTGTTTGTGTCCCCAGGAATCTATATTACCCTTTTCTTCATAACACTGGCATCTTTGATATTTTCTATACTAATTCAAAGACGCTTTAAAATACAATATTGGAAACCGATGGTGGCTATAGGATCTATACTAATTTTAATAGATATAGTTTTAGTCGTTTCTATTGGCATAAAGAATTTGTCTGCATTCTATATATTTCCTGGACTTTTTGTTCTGTGGGGAGCGGTTTTCTTAATATTGCACAAATTATACCCGCAGTATTTGAGCAATATTAATGCACTGGCTTTATTTTCCCAAATGATGGATGCGTCACAAAGCTTTTCTGCAGTATATTTTTTCGGCTATTCTCAGCAATTGCCAGTGGTTAGCGGTTTGACCTCTATTTTTGGCCCGTGGATAATATTTCCAGTAAAGCTTGCAGTGGTTTTTACTGCTCTTTGGTGTATTGATAAATACAGTAAAAACACAGAATTAAATAATTGGCTTAAACTGGGAGTAATTATACTGGGCATGCCAATGGGATTTAGGGGCATGTTGAGAATTGGAATGGGTGTATAAAGGAGGTGGGATATGTTAAATACAAAAGCTTTTGCGTTATCGACTGGAATAGTCTGGGGATTAATAATATTTATAACCACGCTTTTATCTGCAACAGCAGGTTATGGAAAAGGTTTTTTAGAAGCTTATGGGAGTTTGCATCCAGGTTATAGCATCAGTATTGCAGGAGCGGCTATTGGGTTAGTATATGCTTTTATTTGTGCATTTGTCGGTGTCTATATCTTAGTAAGCATATACAACAAATTTGAGAAAAGGTTTGGTAAATGAGCAGACATAAAAATGTTTTATATGGTGTAGTATCAGGGATAGTTGTTTTTTTAGTTTTTGGAATTCCAACAGCTCTGATACCAACAGGACTTTTCAAAAGGATGACGCAAGTTACTGCTTTTGATTACATTTTCTTGATTCTTGTGCCTATTTTATTTGGGATTTTTGTCTCAATTTATTTGAAAAATAAAAAAACAAAGAAGAAAACATGCGCTGTTACAGGTGGATTTATTTCGGGCTGGCTGGCTGTTATTTGCCCTATATGCACATCCCTCCTTATATACATATTTGGGGCTTCTTTTTTACTGACATACTTTGATCCAGTTAGACCGTTTTTTGGGGCTTTAAGTGTAGTCGTTCTTTCCATACTGATATACTTTGAAAAGAAAAACGTGAAGAAGGGATCCGGTAAAAACAAAGCTTAATATGAAAACAGAAAAAATTAACTTGAATATAATTGGGATGCACTGCAGTTCCTGCGCGCAAAATATAGAGAAAAAAATCAAAAAAGAGAAAGGCATAAAAAATGTCAGTGTAAGTTATGCAGCTAAAAGGGCTTCTGTTGAATTTGATTCTGAAAAAATAAACGGGGAGAAATTAGCTGGGATAATAAGCAAGATGGGTTATAAGGCATTTTTCAATTCTAATGATTCAGAAGGATTTGCAACAGACCCTGTATGTGGAATGCGTGTGAGCAAAACGAATTCTATAAAGAAACAATTTGATGGAAGAATTCATTATTTTTGCAGTGAGGAATGTGTAAGAAAGTTTGAATCCCCCGAAGATGAATTGAAAAGAATGAAAAGAAGGGTTACAATAGCATTATCCGGTGTGCTCATTCTCGGTTTACTACGGGTTATAGCTATGCTTACGCTTGCGGCGGGCGTTTCAATTATTTCATGGGTTCCTATACCATCTTTGCCGCTTTTCACATGGGGTATTTGGCTTTTCATTATAACAACACCTGTCCAGTTTATTGGCGGCTGGACGTTTTACAAAGGTGCTTACAAGGCCATTTTAAACAAAAGTCTAAACATGGATTTTCTTATTGCGATGGGAACATTGACAGCATATATCTATAGCATGTTTATTATTTTCCTACCAGGGGTTCTACCAGTAGATGAGAAAGATGTGTATTTTGAGGTTTCAGCTGTAATAATCGCTTTTGTTTTGCTTGGAAAATTCATGGAAGATTGGATAAAAACCAGAACCTCGGCGGCTGTTAGGAAGCTTCTTGATCTAAGGCCTAAAAAAGCGCATGTTATACGCAATGGGAAAGAGGTTGAGATACTTGCAGAAGAGATAATGGTTGGCGATATTGTGATAGTAAGGCCAGGAGAAAAGATACCTGTTGATGGTGTTGTCATAGAAGGGGAAACTTCTATAGATCAATCAATGATTACTGGAGAAAGCATACCTGTATCTAAAATAAAAGGTGATGAAGTAATAGGCGCGACTATAAACAAGCACGGAATGATAAAATTCAAAGCAACGAAGGTAGGTTCAGAAACCACACTTATGCAGATAGTCAAAATGGTTGAGGAAGCTCAAGCATCAAGTGCCCCTATACAAAGGCTTGCTGATAGGGTTTCGTCTTATTTTGTTCCCGCCGTAATAGTAGTAGCTCTTCTATCTTTTGCTGGTTGGTGGTTTATTGGGGGAAACTTCACATTAGGCTTGTTATCTTTTGTTGCAGTCCTAATAATATCTTGCCCGTGCGCTCTTGGTATAGCAACTCCTACAGCTTTGATGGTTGGTGTCGGCAAAGGCGCAGAAGCAGGAATACTCATACGCGGCGGACAGTACCTTGAACTGGCATACAAACTTCAGATAGTAGTTTTTGATAAAACTGGTACACTCACAAAAGGCGAGCCTGAAGTAACTGACATAGTTTCTCTGGGAATGGGAGAGAAAGATGTTTTAAAGTTCGCGTCAATAGCTGAAAAAGGTTCTGAACATCCTCTTGCAGATGCTATTTTGAAGAAGGCAGCTTCTATGAAAATCAAAATACCTGAGCCAAATAAATTCAAGGCTGTCCCTGGCCACGGAATAGAAGCAGAATGGAAAGGCGAAAGTATTGTAGTTGGAAACAGGAAGCAGATGGAGAAAGAGAAGATAAAAATTTCTAATTTAGAGAATAGAATAAACCAACTTGAAGAGCAAGGAAAAACAGTTATAATTGTTGGCGTAAATAAAAAACCAGTAGGATTAATTGCAATCGCAGATTCATTAAAAGAAAATTCTGCTGAGGCAGTTAAAGGCATCGAAAGCCTTGGTATAGAGACTATAATGCTTACAGGCGATAATGAAAAAACAGCAAAAGCAATAGCTTCTCAAATCGGTATTGAAAGAGTCATAGCTAATGTTCTGCCTAATGAAAAACTCGAAGTAATAAAAAAGCTACAAAGCGAGGGGAATATTGTGGCTATGGTTGGGGATGGGATAAATGATGCGCCTGCCCTTGCTAAGGCAGATATAGGGATAGCTATTGGATCAGGGACAGATGTAGCAAAAGAAACAGGCGGAATAATATTGATAAAGGATGATTTAAGGGATGTTGTATCTGGAATAAAATTAAGCAGGATGACAATGAAGAAAATTAGGCAGAACCTGTTTTGGGCCCTCGCATATAATACTGCAGCAATTCCAGTAGCTGCCTTCGGATTGCTTAACCCAATAATAGCCGCAGCAGCTATGGCTTTAAGCTCTCTTACAGTAGTCGGGAATTCTGCACTTCTAAAGAGGCTAAACCTGAAGAAGGAATAAATTCCTTGTTAATGAAGAGGTATAAATTACATGATAAATGAAAAATATATAGTCAATGAATTGAGGAAGTTTAATCCAAAAGCAATTGCCCTATGGGGATCCTACGGAATGGGTGTTCAGGACAGATTTACTCACGATGTTGATATCGTTGTTTATGTCGATAAGACTCCTAACAAGGAATTAAAAAAGAAAATCCTCCAAAAACTTGCGATGGGAAAGCTTAGTCTGCCTTGGGGTGGCGACTTCTTCGTAAGGGACAATGAAATATATGAAATAACATTTATTATTTGTAAAGATATTGAACAAAAGATAAAGGACATAAAAATCGGTAGGACGTATGGTGAAAACGATATTGCAATATTTGTTGTTGGAACAAGGACACTGTATGATACTGGTTGGTTAAAATCACAAAAAACAAAAGCAATGGCTTATCCACAGGAATTGTTTAGATCGGTTTTCAAGGAAAACCTTCTTCTTTCTTTTAGAAAAATACACCATTATAACAGGGCCTTGAATAAAAGAAACCAGCCTTTATGGGCACAATATGTAATTAATAGAGGCGTAAATTATCTTGTCAGAACTATTTTTGCTGCAAATAAAAAATATTATGGAAAAGACAAATGGATAGAGTATGAGATGTCAAAATTCAAGATAAAACCTAAAAGATTTGAACAAAAACTTGTCGAGCTGTTAAAAGCAAGAGATATCAAATTGTATGAACAGTTGGTTAAAGAAGTGTACAACATCTGCAAAAAACACTATCCGAAAGAATCAAAAGAGGTTTTTGAAACCGATAGGCAGCTGCAAAAATTGGACGCCGAGATTGAATTGAAAAAATTAAAGATTTAACTAATCGCATTACTAATGAAATGGTATGGGATTGAATAGGTGTCTGTTCTATTGGCTATGAAACTAGTTGCAAGTTAAGTTAATATGCTGTTTCTTCGTAGGTTTGTTATGAATGTAGAGAAACCTAGAAAAGACTTTCCGCCTCTAGACTGTCAGAAACCCGTAATATACTTTGACAATGCATGCATGACTCTAAGGCCCAGGCAAGTGATAGAGGCTATGAATGAATACTATGAGAAATATCCTGGGTGTGGTGGGAGGAGCATGCACAGATTCGGGAAGGAGACAAGTGAAAAGTATGCTCAAGCGAGAAAGATCATCTCTAAACATATTGGGGCGGAAAAACCGGCTGAGATAGTATTTACCAGAAACACGACTGAAGGAATAAACCTTGTGGCAAATTCTTTTGGTTTGAAAAGGGGGGATGTTGTACTGACAACAGACAGGGAACATAACTCCAACCTTATTCCTTGGATGTTTCTGGAGAAGAAGGTTGGTATAAAACACAAGATAATAAAATCAAAAAATGACATGACATTTGATTTGGAGAGCTTTGAAAGGGCCGTTAAAGGTGTTAAAATTGTTTCATTTGTCCATACATCAAATTTGGATGGCTATACATTACCTGTAAAGGAAATCATAGAAATAGCCCATAAAAACGGGGCGCTTGTTTTGTTGGATGGGGCACAATATGTCCCACATAACAATTTAGATGTAAGGAAGTTGGATGTCGATTTCTATGCATTTTCTGGGCACAAGATGATTGGACCAAGCGGTACTGGTGTATTGTATGGGAAAATGGAATTGCTAGAAAGGCTTGATCAGTTCATTGTTGGAGGTGACACTGTAAAAGATTCCACATACACGGGTTATATACAAGAAGATGTTCCGGAAAGGTTTGAGGCAGGTTTACAAAACTACTCAGGATTCATAGGGCTTGCTGCTGCAATAAAATATTTGAGTGGTATAGGAATGGACAATATCCAAAAACATGAACATGGATTAAATAGGATAGCTTCAGAGGACGCAGAAAACATAAAAGGATTAAAAATAATAGGCCCGTCATCTGTCCAAGAGAGAGGAGGTATTCTGTCTTTCAATATAGAGCATATGGATCCTCACAGCATAGCTATCATGTTAGACAGTCGCAACATAATGGTGAGGTCTGGCATGCATTGTGTCCACTCTTGGTTCAATGCGCATAAAATAAATGGTTCTGTAAGGGCGTCATTTTACTTTTACAATACGAAAGAGGAGGTTGAAATATTTATCCAAAAACTAGAGGAGATAGCTAAGCTAAGATAGTATGGTATTTTGTATAATTGCATTAGTTGTATTTGGGGTACTTGGAATCTTTTCAGCGAAATACAGAACTTATTTCAAGGAAGCACTGAGATGTGTTTTCAGGCAGATCACTCTCAGAAAATGTGATACTGATTTTGATAATAAAATGAAGTCTAAAATAACTGCAAAGTTGATGAATGTAAATCCTCACATGGCAAAAATAGTTTATAAAAGGTTTGCCTTAATTTCATGGGTATTCATCATATTGATGTTTGGTAGTATAGCCGCGACTGGCATTGGTATATACAATGCAATTTCTTACGGCAATTGTGATGGACAGGAGTCTACAGAGTTTTGTATTTTCAACCCAGGAACTACTGGAGATTCTGGATATTCGGTTCAGGATGGAATGGAAAAAGGACAGTTGATTCCCGCCTCGCCTGATGATGATCCATATATAGGAGGCGAGGATGTGAATGTGACAATAATAGAATTTGGCTGTTTTTCATGTAAATACACGAAAACAGCGGAGCTTGTGAGAAAACAGGTTATTGAAAAATATAGGGGCAAAATAAAATTCGTTTTTAGGAACTTCCCTCTCCCAAAACATCCGTTTAGTAGGGAGGCTGCAGAGGCGGCTGATTGCGCTCTTGAACAGAATAAATATTGGGAATATCATGACAAACTTTTTGAAAGCCAAAAAAATATGAGCATTGAAAAAATAAAAGAGATTGCAATTGATCTTGGACTTGATACAAGTAAGTTTGACACATGTTTTGATACAAAAAAATACAAGGATGAAGTTGAAAGGGATTATCAGGACGGATTGAAATCTAAGATATATGGGACTCCGACATTTTTCATTAATGGTAGGCCTCTAGTTGGGCCGCAGAGTTTAGGTGCATTTAGCAGAATTATAGATGAGGAATTGGTTAAATAAATTATACAGATTCCAAAAACTTCTCTGCTTCAAGAGCAGCTGCACAACCTGTGCCTGCAGAAGTAATTGCTTGTTTATAAACTGGGTCAGAAACATCACCAGCGGCAAACACGCCCTGTACGCTGGTTTTGACACCGTTTACTTTAATGTATCCTTTTTCATCCAGATCAAGCTGGCCTTTAAACAGATCTGTGTTTGGTTTGTGACCGATGGCAACAAAAATACCGTCAATCCGTTTTTCTGTGACTTTTCCTGTATTGACATCTTTTAATTTGACAGCAACAACTTTGTTTTGTTTTATGTCTAAAATATCCTCGACGACAGTGTTCCATATAAACTCTATCTTCTTGTTTTTGAATGCTCTGTCTTGCATGATTTTGGATGCCTTTAACTCATCTCTTCTGTGAACAACATAAACTTTTTTTGCAAACTTCGTTAGTGTTAGTGCCTCCTCTAACGCTGTGTCTCCGCCGCCAACAACAATAACTTCCTTCTCCCTAAAGAACGCGGCGTCGCAGGTTGCACAAGTTGAAACACCTCTTCCCATGAAGGCTGTTTCTGATTTTAGACCGAGCATTAGGGATTTAGCCCCTGTAGAAACAATTACAGATTTTGTTTTGTATGTTTTTCCGCTTTCAGTCTTTAAGGTAAAAGGTCTTTTTTTGAAGTCGACACTGACAACATTTTCAGTTACAAAATTAGCGCCGAATTTTTTTGCATGATCTCTCATTTTTTTGATGAGTTCAGGTCCTCCTATCGCCTCAAAACCAGGATAATTTTCAATATCAGTTGTCCACATCAACTGGCCACCAGCCTCACTACTGACACCTTCTATAACTAGCGGTTTTAGGTCTGCCCTCGCACTATATAAAGCAGCTGTCAAACCAGCCGGACCGCCGCCGATTATTATCAAGTCGTGATTTTCTGACATATTATTAGATATATAATAAAGTATATTAATTACCAACTTTTAGCTCGAAGCAAACCTTCCAGACACCAGGCGCGTAAGGCAATACATTCCTTTTTTCCAAAACTTTCAGTTTGTGTTTTTTTATTTCATTTTCAATGTCTTCGTTTTCTTTTCCCATAATACAATAGAGGTAAATAACTCCTCCTTTTTTACAGTGCTTAACTGCAATATCCAAATACTTGTAGGCTGTTTCTGGAAGAGGCATTCGTATTCTATCATACTTTCCCAGTTTAGTGTGGATTTTTTTAATGTCACCGCAATAATTTTTTACTCTGCCTTCTACTTTATTTAATCTTATATTTTCTTCTGCATATTTACATGCTTGTGGGTTTATTTCAACCATATCAACTAAACATGTTGGTTGTTTTTTTGCAGCAACTATACCAAATGGACCAATACCAGAAAATAATACCAGAACCTTTTCTTTTGGTTTTACTTCTTCTGCAAGCTTTAACCTTTCTGTAGACTCTCTGACAGAGAAATATGCCTTCCTCGGGTCTATTTTAAATCTGCAACCGCTTTCTTTATGGATTGTTTCGTAACCGTTTCCTAGTATCTTTTTCAGCTTTCTAAGTCTATAGACCCCTTTTCTTTCACTGCCTTTTTTACACACAGTTTTTATATTTTTGTGTATTTTTATCAATGTTTGGGCTATCAGCTTTTCTTTCTCTTTCAGCTCAGGTGGAATTTCTAAAATAGCTACATGACCAATCACATCGAAGGATGTTCTGAGGCTTTCTAGCTCTTTTTTTGTTAGTTTGCTTCTGAGGGCTTCTTTTAAGTCCATAATAATATCTTTTAATAATGTATACTAAATAAAGGAGATATATGATAATTCTAAGTTTTAGTCCGGAAAAAGGTATATGGTGCGAAGATCCTGATAGCCTAGACAAACTTAAGAAGAATTTTTTTGGTTCAGAGAAGGATGGAAGTGTTATTTTAGATCCAGAAGACGTTTTGTATATAATAACTTTCCAAAACGGTGTTGTAAATTTTGGTGAGAGCCAGCTTGGTTTCAATGAAGTGGCTAGTTTTTTTGTAAAACAGGATCCTAGATTGATAGTTAAATATAATGCGTACAGAGATTGGAGAGATAGAGGCCTTATTCTCAAGAGGTTCTCTGATAAATCAAAACATGGAGACAAAAAAAGTTATAAAAAATATCCTGCACGACCTTTAAAGATTGAGAAAAGGGATGCAAAAATTTACTGGTATAGAGGCTCTTTGTTTTCAATATTGGATGATGAGGAGTTTGGAAGGGAGTTGTTTGAGAAATATTGGATTGGCCAGCTCGGTGTTTACAAACAGATGAGAGGCAACCTTTCCCGCCTTGATTTTTTTGAGACAATATTTCTTGCAAAAATGTTTGGTGTCACAATTATAGATGCTGAGACAGGAAAGAAGACTTCTGCTGCAAATGTTCTAAAACAAGTGAAGAGGGAGAGGGAGTATACAGAACAGTTGTATGAGGTATATGAGGATTGGAGAATGCAGAGTTATGTTGTCAAAACAGGATTTAAATTTGGCTCACATTTCAGGATTTATTTTCCTGGAGCTTCGCCTGTGAGGGAGGACAAGTGGATACACTCAAAACATGTTTTGCACGTATTCCCTAAAGACCAGAAAATGCTCATCTCGGAATGGGCGAGAGCTGTTCGTGTTGCACACTCTGTTAAAAAAACCTTCTTGCTCGGCATTCCAGAGATGGAGGAGAAAGACTATGTTGATTATCCAGCCGACTTCTTAGCTTACAAAAGGAAAAGAGAAGGATCTAATTGGGTAAGAGAAACACCTGAAGACAAACCAAGATACTTGATGGCTACTGTTTCAGAAGATGAGCATATTGGAGGCGTGGAGCTGGCCTCTTTACTGAAGAAAGCGAACAATTTAGGTGTTGAACTGATGTTGGCAATAGTCGATAGGGAAACTGCAATCACCTATTACGTTTTGAAAAGGGTTGCGTTGCCGGGGTCGCCTTATGAATATTACGAAATAGAATGGGAAAAACCATGAGTAAATATAAGGGAGGGCTGGGAATCTGCATCTCCTGGATGTATTGTATGCAGAGATGTCTCGTGCACAATGCACTGGGAGACACGACCGTAGGTTTCCAGATAGAGTGGGAGAAACCTTGAATTATGAAAAAAAGATTTGTCTGCTTTACTTGCTACAAATTTCACCCTGAGATGACAGGAGTTTCTGAGAATGAGTTTGACAATGGAAATAGTGTTTGTAAACAAGAGAAGTGCGCGCATAAAGGTGAAAAACTTGATGCTGCTGAATATTGTGAGAAGTGTGACAAGCTGTTTTTGTTTGGTAAACATAGTCACAAATGAGTTGAAATATTGTAGTGACTACAAAAATCCAAATGTGGTCACATAGCGAGTAAAATCCTAAATTTGTGATCACTACAGTAAACTTTATAAATAAGATTGATCATATTATTCTTATGGAAGTTGAAATTACAAAAATGAGCTCTAGAGGACAGGTTGTCATACCTCAGGATATAAGGGAGAAAGAAGGTATAACAGAAGGCGAGAAATTCCTAGTTGTTAATATGGGTGGCACTATCCTTCTGAAGAGAGTCAAAAACATAAATGCCAAAACAGCAGACGACTTTGAGCAAACATTTAAATCGCTTTGGAAAACAGCAAAAATTTCTGGTGTTACAGAAAGAGATGTTGAGAGTGAAATAGAGGACTTTAGAAAATCTTCAAAAAATTAGTTTATGCCTATTAGAGTAACTGTTGACACAAATATTCTTGTTTCTGCAGCAATTAACGAGGGCAATCCTTACAAAATACTGAAGCTGGCAAAAGAAGGCAAGATAACACTTGTTATTTCTCTTGATATTCTCAAAGAGTTTAAGGGTGTCATATCAAGGCCGAGGTTTGGTTTTTCAGAAACACAAATTAATAACGTTTTGAAGCAGATTATAGCTATTTCTGAGATTATCATATCTACAACAAAAATTAATTTTGTAAAGGCTGATCCAGCTGACGATAAAATATTGGAAGCTGCATTTAGCGGCAAATCAGATTTTCTTGTTTCTGGTGACAAGCATCTGCTAGATGTAGGAGAATACAGGGGAATAAAAATAGTAAAGGTTACTCAGTTTCTGAATTTATTGGGTTGAGTTAGATCTGCGCACTAGGACAGAAGTTGTATTTGTGAAGTTGGTAAATATTTGGTGGTGGTTTAGAATTTTAGTTGGTTTTAACAGAACTGCAGCTACCGAAAAGCCTTAAAAAGCCTACTTCTAATTCTTAAAATAGGAGAAGTGTTGCTTTCGCCTATATATGACTAATCCTGTTACTTTGGAAGTCTGCATAATTGGTTCTGATTACATTTTAGAGGATGGTAAACCTGTTGTTAGGCTTTGGGGAAAGACAAGTAAAGGAGAGACCGTCCTTCTTCTGGACAGAAAGTTTAGGCCATACTTTTATGTGGAACCGAAGCCAGGTTTTGAAATAATAAAAGCTTTACCTGAAGGGCAGGGCTGGATTGTACCGGAAAAGGTGGAAACAGTTGAAAAAAGGTTGTATGGCAAACCGAAAAGTGTTATAAAGTTTGTATTAACAAGTCCTTCTGATGTTCCAAAGTTCAAGATAGGGATTGAAAGGTTGGAAAGCGTGAAAGCAACATATGAATACAATATCGCTTATTACAAAAGATATTTGATAGATAAGGGGATTATACCATTAAACTGGATTTTAGTGAGCGGAGAGGGTCAAAATAGTTTGGAGGGGGGTTTGGTTGTTGAGTTAGAAAGCATAGAGCACCTCCCTCAGACAGACTATCCAAAAATAAGGATGCTGACTTTTGATACAGAGGTTGTGGAAAAAGACGGGGAAAGATGGGTTGTTGTCATTTCTTTTAACTCTAATTATGGATTTAGGAGAACGTTGGTCTTGGGATACGTTGAGAAGAAGAATGTAGAGTGTTTTGACGATGAAAACAGCCTTCTACACAGGTTTATTGGTGTTTTGAAAACCGAGAAATTCGATATATTATGTGGGTATAATACAGACGGGTTTGATTTTCCCCTGATTGTTGAAAGGGCTAACAAGTATAATATAAAATTGGATATTGGATTTGAAGGGAAAGAACCTGTTTTTGTGATGAAGGGGTCGATATCCTCATTCTCGATAACAGGGAAAATACACATAGACCTCTATAATTTTGTGGAAAATATAGTTTCCAACACTCTGGCAACAGAAGTTTTGAGTTTAGATAGGGTGTCAAGAGAATTAGTTGGGGAAGGGAAGAAAAGGGTTGAATGGGTTGAACTCAAGAATTCTTGGGAAAGAGGAGAAAAAGAAAGATTAGTGGAATATTGCGAAAAGGACGCTGAGCTGACATTGAAGCTGGCCAATGTTTTGGTTCCTCAGATATTTGAGTTATCTAGGGTTTCTGGCCAGATACCTTTTGATACATCTAGGATGAGCTATTCACAGCTAGTTGAGTGGCTTTTCATAAGAAAGAGCTATGAGGTTGGTGAATTGGTGCCCAATAGACCAGGTTTTGAAGAGATAAGGGTCAGACAGCTTACACAATCATATCAAGGGGGTTATGTTCACACACCTAAAAACGGTTTGCATCATGATGTCGCTTTATTTGATTTTAGATCCCTATATCCATCTATCATTATTGCGCATAACATATCTCCAGAGACCTTAAACTGCGGCTGCTGCTCGACATTAGAGGACAGAAATGTTATTTCAAAGGATAAGAACAAAGTTCCGGAAGAAACGTATTACTTTTGTATCAACCACAAAGGGTTTATACCTGAAATAATTGAGGGTCTTCTGAGAAAAAGGACGGAGATACAACAAGAAATTAAAACATTAGAAAACGGATCAGTAAAATACAAAGATCTGAACAATAGGCAATATGCTATCAAGATACTGGCAAATGCAAGCTATGGTTACTATGGATATCCTGGGTCTAGATGGTTTTCAACAATATGCGCTAAATCCATAACTGCTTGGGGTAGATATTACATTAAGAAAGTAATAGATTTTGCTGAAAGGGATCGTGAAGTGATATATGGGGACACAGATTCTTTGTTTGTGAAAATGGGGAGTGGAGAATCCATAAGTTTTATAGAGGAAGTTAACAAGACACTTCCTGAAGGTCTAAAACTGGAGTTAAGAGGTATTTACAAGTCATGCCTCTTTGTTTTGAGTAAAAAAGGGACTGCTGCCAAGAAAAGATATGCTCTGATAGATAAGGAAGGAAATATTATTATAAGGGGATTTGAAAAGGTAAGAAGGGATTGGTCTAAAATAGCTAGGGATGCGCAAGAAAAGGTTTTGGTTTCAATCTTAATGGACGCGGACCATAAGGCTGCTTTTGAAGAGGTAAAAAATCTGATAGAGAAGGTTGGACAAGGAAAGATAGATCTAAAGGATCTGGTTATCTACACACAGCTTACAAAGCCTTTGGAAAGCTATGAGCAACTAACACCTCATGTTATGGCTGCTAAGAAGGCTATAGCCAAAGGTGTAAAGATCTCAGAAGGGTCTGTGATAGGGTATGTCATTACCAGAGGGACGGGCCCTTTGTCTGAAAGAGCCGAAATCCTGGAATTAGCTAACAACTATGATCCTGATTACTATATCAATAATCAGATAATACCGGCTGCGTTGAGGGTTTTGTCTGAATTTGGATACAGTGAAAAGGATTTTATTGGTGAGAAGCAACAGTCCCTAGCTAAATTTATCAATAGGGAAAATAAAAAAGAGAAGAAGTTTTTACAATTGAAATATAAAATATAAAAAAGAAAAAAGGAAATGTTAATTTATCGTTTCTTTTTTTTTGCTGCTTTCTTTTTTGCTGCCATGTTAAATAGACCTCCATTATTATATGTAATATATTATTTGTTGAAGTTACTTAAATAAGTTTTAAAGAAATTTCGTCAATAAATTTTTTTTAAGCACAAATTTTACATGTTCAAATATATCACTGCCAATTCATATGAGATTTATTTCGTCCAATTTAGTGCCACGAAAACTTTTTAAGAGACTAAAATAATGTAAAACAACTAGATAATCTACATTTGTTTTACAGCACCTGAATCAACTATAGGGTGTAGGTTATTAAGTTGATTCAGGTTAATGTTAGCTATGGATGAAGAAGGGTTTGAAAACTATAAAAAGGCTGGGAAAGTTTTAGATGATGTAAGAAGGGAGGCGCTTTCTAAACTGATAAAACCAGGAGCAAAGGTTTTGGATATAGCTAATTTTATTGAGGGCAAGGTTGTAGAGAAAGGTTGTAAATCAGCTTTTCCTGTGAATATTTCTATTGACGACGTTGTTGCGCATTACACACCCACCACAATTGATACTAGAGAAATAAAGGAGGGGGAGTTTGTCAAGATAGATATAGGCGTCCATTCTGACGGGTATATAGCCGACTCTGCGATTACTTATTGCTCTGAGAAAAATGAGATAATTGAGTGTTCTAACAAGCTGATGAAGAAGATTATAGAGACATTAAAGCCTGGATTGCCTGTTTTTGAGATAGGGAATCTTGTTGAGGAGCATGTTAAGGAGGCTGGTTTGGGGATAATAGTTAATCTGACAGGCCATATGTTAGACCAGAATGTCTTTCACGGACCGCCTTCTATACCAAACATCAAGAACAAGGTTAGCTATCAGTTTAAGGAAGGAGACGCTTTCGCAATAGAACCCTTCCTAACCACATCGAATGGTTATGTTAAAGAATCCGGGACTGTTGAAATTTATAGGTATTTGCAGGATAAGCCGATTAGGTTGGCGGAAGGCAGGAAGGTTTTGGATCACATAAAAACGAACTTTGGCCACTTTCCTTTCGCAAAAAGGTGGTTGTATAATGTGGTTTCTCCGGGAAAGGTAGCGATGATATTAAAACAGCTCGAGGTCTCGGGGGCTTTGGAAACTTATCCTATTTTAAAGGAAGTGCAGAACAAGAAGGTTACTCAGATAGAACATACATTTGTCATCAACAAGGGCAAGGTTGTGGTTATTACTTTATTAGGAGATTAATAACTAATTATTAAGCACAGAGATAACGTTTGTTTACTCCGCTCTTACCTATTTCTAATCCAGCCTTTCTCCAATTATATAGAATCGTGATAACAGGATATTCAAGAGATTTGGAAGCCGCATGCGCATTTCCATTAAATAGCTTATATGACTCAACTATTTCTGATCTTTCTTCTTGTGTAAGATGTGGTTGATTTAAAGTTTTTAGTCCAGCTCTATTCCAATATTTTGATATTGTAGACTTGTTATATCCAAGATGCCTAGATGCCTCTTTTGCATTTCCATTATATTCCTGGTAGCTGGATATAATATGTTCTATGTCGTCATGTTGTAAACTTCTTCTTCTAAGAGGCAATCCTTTACTTTCCCAGACTTTTACCACTGTAGATCTTGAAAATGGTAGATGTCTAGATGCTTCGTTTCCATTTCCATTGAAAGTGTTGTACGCTGCTTCTATATCTGGAATGTGTTCATCTTTTACTTTTCTAGAAGACATTTCTGGTGAAAGCGGTTTTAGCCCAGCAAGCCTCCAGTATTTTAATATTGTGTGATAAGAATATGGAAGATTCCTAGTAGCCTCTGCAGCATTGGCGCCATATGTTTCGTGTGCTGCGACTATTTCTCTTTTAGAGCTTCTTGGGATTAGTATTCCACCACCAGATCTGGTTACAGTCAATCCTAACCATCTCCAATATTTTCCTATTGTCACTGGTGTGTGTCCTAGAGCCCTGGAAGCTATTCTTGTTCTACCTTCACACTCCTCGTATGCTAGAACTATCCGCCTAGCCTCTGCTAAAGGAAGCCTATATGCTCTCTCATTCCATTCATAAACACTTGGTACAGTTGATGCGCAAGACGAAGATCGTAAAGTTCTTAAAGATTCCTCTACTATCTGGCGTACCCTTTCTCTTCCAATGCCTTCTTGTTGACTTATTTCTTTTAGAGTCATTTCTAAAGTGAACCTCTTCTCTACAATCCTTATAGATCTTTCATCGAGGACACTTTGCATCAATTCCCCTAAATCAGAGATTTCAATATTTTTTATGGCTTGGTTTACTGGAGAGGCTTGATCAGCTGGAATAAAATTTAACAAAGGTTTTCTATCGTCTTCATTGTAGTTAAGACTCTTCGAGTTTTTAGAGATTCTAAATGCTTTCTCAACTTCAATTGCATGATCTTTAGGCATATCTAACAGGCTTGCAATGTCATACATTGTCGGCTCTCTACCCAACTCTCCTATTAAATATTGGGTGGCTTTTTCCCACGAGACAATTTCATCTAGTTTGTAATCTGGAATCCTTACTGTGCTTCTATGGGTTTTAATGGCCCTTGTTATTGATTGTCTAACCCACCAAGTAGCGTAAGTAGAAAATTTGTATCCCATATCCGGATCGAACTTTTCAGCAGCCCTATGAAGACCAAAAATTCCCTCTTGAAAAAGGTCTTCTTCATCTAGACCTCTTCCAGCATAGTGACTGGCTATAGAACCAACCAATCCTAGATTAGAAGTAATCATTCTATTTTTGGCTTCATTGTCTCCTTTTTGTATTCTCCTTCCAAGTTCTACTTCCTCTTCCTTAGTTAACAATCTTGGATTTGACATAATTAAGAATTGTCGGTTGGTTTTTTAAACTCATGTTTTTATATGTGAGCTATTATATAGAATATGAATCATCCATTGCCTGTTGTTCTCGGGGCTGTAATAAACAATAATAACATCCTCCTTATCAGAAAAAACAAATCCTTATTTACTGACCTGTGGGGTTTGCCAAGCGGAAAAATCACCCGAGGCGAGCATATAGATCAGACAATTTTTAAGAAAATTGGTGAAAAGGCAGGCTTGGATGTGAAATATGACGGTTTGCTTGGTGTAGTTTCTGAAACAATATCAGAATCCGATACCTTATTGGACCATTTTTTGATGTTTCTTTGCAGGTTAACAACAAAAGAACTGGGTTATAAGGACTCGGCTGAAGGGAAGTTCAGATGGTTTGATCTAAAGGATATTGAAAACTATAAGTCAATCATGATCCCAAGCGACTTCGAGATGATCAAAAGGGTTGTTCTGGGCGGGGAAAGCGGAAATTACATTAGTTTAGTTGACAAGTCAAATAACATTTATGTCCTCAAGAAGTTTGAGAAGGTCTAAGTTTTCAGAGGAAGTTTACAAATTTGTCTGCTCAATCCCAAAGGACAAGGTTTCCACGTACAAGGAAGTTGCAGAGGCTGTTGGAAGCCCGAAATCCGTGAGGGCAGTTGGACAGTGCTTGAAGGCAAATAATCACCCAGAGAGAATTCCATGCTATAAAATTGTACGGTCAGATGGTAGTTTGGGTGGTTACTGCGGATCTGGGAAGAAAAATATTCAGAAGAAAATTAAATTGTTGAGAAAAAATGGGATAAAAGTTGTGGACGGGAAGGTTGATTTAGAGAGATGTTTGTATAGATCTGATAAAATATGAAAGAAAGGTTCGAAGTATTATATATGTAGATATAAAAGTCCCTCGCCATATAATGGTATGAAACCACCACGAGTCAGAGCCTTAACTTTAAAGCGTTTTCCTAAAGACTACCAGAAATATGTGACAGATGAGAGGGCTATGGTTCTAAAACTTGCTTCTAGAAACAAGTCAGTACTTCATGTAGGTTGTGGTAACGGCGATGAAATACCTCAAATGGCTGTAAAATTTTCAATATATTTAGGCCTCGACATTGATCAAAAACTGCTGAACTTAGCCAAGAAGTATATTTCCATGTATCCTAATGTTTCATTGGCCCATGGAGATGCCAGACATGCTAACCAAATTTTCAAACCCAAAAGCTTTGATCTGACTGTTTGCATGTTCAATACCATTGGAGTTACAAAGGAGCCTGAGAAAGTCCTGAGAGCACTAAGGTTTGTCACGAAACACGAGATATTTTTTAGTGTAATGGCCAAGGGTACACTTCCTAGGAGACGGAAGTATTATGAATCTATAAGGGCAAAGTTCAAAGTAGATGAGCGCGCAGAAAAAGTTTACGGTGTATGGGGGGAAGCGAGGGCGTATTCACCAGAAGAATTAGTTGCTATGACTAAAAAGTGTGGATGGACTCTAAAAAAGATGGGGTCATTCGCCAACAAACTGGCATATTATGTGAGTGCTGTCCCGGCTACTTAATCCGATTTTTATCTCCTTGAAATTTACATTTAGTGGTTATACACAGAAAGAAAGGCTTATGACCACATTTCTTGCATTTCTTTTTGTGGGTCTAGGATCATGCCGAATTCAGAATAAATTGAATGGCATTGCTGGCACTGAAAGGCCTCTGGTTGTTTATTCCAGATTTTTCCGCTTGTGCCACAAACATGACATTTAACAACCATAGAAAAACTTTAGATGATTATATCCCCCAATTAATAATTTACTTTTAGTGACACAGATTTAAATATGGGTAGGTCATCAGAAGTTTGTAATCTTTAATTTTAAATCTTCTGCTTTCTTTATAATTTCGATCCGTTTTTTATTCCCAACAGTCGCCGCAATAATAACAGAATTCTTTTTTGGATCCAACCTTTGCAGATCATTCGTATTGAATACTCTAATATCCCTAAACCCTTGTTTGTTTAGACCCCAAACTAGTCTTGGAGAACCGAAGCCTGATCGCGGTGTTTTACCTTTACATCTCATTCCCTTTTTCTGTTTGGAGTCTATTCCTTTTGGTGTTCTCCATTTTTCTCCAAGGCTGACTGTTCTAAACCATTCCTGCCTTCTAAAAACTGGTTTCCTGCTTTTTGCCTTTTTCTTAGCTCTTAATAATCTTTTATCTGCCATATCATTCTCCAGGTTTTTTAGTTATATAACAACCGTCTTGGAAAACCCTTCTATCAAAACCTGTTATTTTTGTTGCTTTCTCAATATTTGCGCCGACTTGACCCACCTTCTCTTTGTCTATTCCGGTTATAACTATAACATCTTTGTCAACCTTAACATTTACACCAGGGGTTATTTTGGCTTTTCTAGACTCCCTTTCTCCAAGGAAATTGGCAATTATAACCTGATTATCTTTCACGCTAACCTTTGGTGGAAAATGGGAATGTACAACTTTTACTTCACATTCCCAGCCTTCTGTGACGCCTTTTATCATATTTTCAAGAATAGCTTCTAACGTCCCTAAAGAGGATTTTGTTCTCCTTCTTTCGGATTCAGATGAAAATGTCACTTTACCATCAGCTATTTCTATTTTAGCATGAACATTTTTTAATTCTCTAACCAGTTCCCCTTTCGGGCCTTTAACAACTAAAGTATTCCCTTTCTTCTCAACATTTACGCCTTTTGGCACATCCACTGTTCTTTCTGTTGCCATAAATATCTTTTATCTATTAACTAAAGTTGAAGGTTTAAATAGTTGACTATTGGTGATTCTATTCGAGGAAAAGCTTAAGCCAAATTTACTTCTTTTTCTTTTTTCCTGATCCTTTAAGGGACAAAACAGCAACTACTAGCCAACCTATACCAGCAAATACGTATAGAGCGAGTGTTATCCAGCCGATTGTTACAATTGTTTGCGCTCCGCTTGACAGGGCTTGTCCTAACTTGACTGATGATTCCTGGAGTTGTTGAAGTGATAATAAAGTTCCAGCTGCTGACAAAAAGAACAAAACAGCCGTTAATACTCCGACAACAGCAAATAATCCGCCCATATATTAGAAATTATCCCCCCAGCTTAAATACTACTCTGACTTCGATTTAGTTTTTACTGGAAACTTTGCAAACAGATCGTATGAACCTGTGCCGACAGGTATCACTTGATTTACCATTATATTTTCTATAACACCTTTGAACAGGTCTGTCTCCCCTCTTACTGCAGCTCTTGTTAAGTGTTTTCTTGTTTCTTCGAATGCTGCTCTTGCTAAGACAGAGGTTTTCTGACCAGCAATACCGTATCTACCAACTGCCTTTATCTCTCCATCAGCAGTCATTAAATCAGCCAATAACATAAGATACCTTATATCTATACCCAAACCTTGTTCTTCTATTGTATACATTGCCTGTTTTATTATGCTGCTTCTTGCAGCTTCGACACCCAGGACTTCTTGCACTTCAAAAATATTATTGCTTACTGATCTCTCTATGTCAACGCCAGGTATTTTTTGAATTTTCTTAAGGTTTGAACCCAAGGTGTTGATTACCCACTCATTTTCATCCTTGTTAATAACTGTTTGTGTGACACCTTTTATTCCAGCTAAATATGTTTCGAACAATCTGTATTTCAGTTTGAAAATATCCTTGATGTCTGGCTTTTTGTAGGTGGCTATAAGATCGCTGCCATCGACATCTATTTTTACATTCCTCAACTTTATCTTAACTTCTAAACTTTTAGGATCAATATTTAACCTTTTCATTTCTTGCATGTCCATTTTACATCTGAACTCCATTTCTGTAAGGTTGATGATGTCGGAAACGACTATATCCTTTGCTTTGACTTCTTTTATTTCCTCGGCTATTCTTCTGGCCTTCTCCTCTGTTTGGTGGTCTTTGTCAAGATAAACTGTCATAGTTGGTGTTTTTGGTTCCTTTCTTGCATCGAAAATTTCTAGCAACCTGGGGAGACCTAAAGTAACTTGTATACCAGCTGTACCAGCAAAGTGGTAGGTACGCATAGTCATCTGTGTGGCTGGTTCTGACAAGGATTGGGCTGCGACAACACCAACCGGCTCTTCTGAGTCGTAAAGAGCATTTTTATAGAGATTCCTTGCCTTCTCCCAAACCTTCTCCTGCTCACTTTTGCTCAGGCTACCTTTTTTTATGTACTCTTCAATTTCTTGGACAATTTTTAATGGCAATTCCATAATATTTCCCCGATTGATTTAGTATTTTAATTTCTTTTCGGTACTAGCTACAACTTCCAATCCAATTTACCCCATGAAGATTTTGTTGGATCTATTCCATCTTCACCAGCTAAAAACTGGATTATCACTCCTGTTGAATTTCTAACTGTGTAATCTTTTTCAACTTTTAGATCTTGTAGGGCGTTGACTAACCTTCTTTGCATGTAACCAGATTTCCTTGTTCTCAAAGATTTATCCATCAGACCTTCCCTGCCATTCATAAGATTCCAGAAAACTTCGAAAGGTGTCAAACCTTGCTTAAATCCTCTGGCAACATACCCGTGTGATTCAGCAGACAAATCGCCTTTTTGGAAGTGGGGTAATGTTCTGTCCCTATAACCTCTTTTTATTCTCTGACCAAGTATGGATTCTTGGCCAACACAAGCAGACATCTGTGTTGTATTAATTAGGGAACCTTTTGCCCCTGCCCTTGCCATGTTAAGTATGTCGCTGTTTTTGATATTTTTGGCTACTATCTCACTAACGTTGTTTAGGCCAACAGCCAATACATTTAATATTTGGGCCTCTAGGGATTCGTCCTGTGTCATTCCTGGTAAAATTTTCAATTTTTTATTATCATAATCGGTAATCAGTTTGTTAGATTCTTTCTCAGACTGTTTAATTTCCTCTTTTATGTTTTCATTTACCCTGTTTGGCAAATCTATATCTGATATTCCAATTGAAAATCCTCTCTTCATTAAGTAAGCAACAGCTAATCTTGCAGACTTATCAATGAAGTCTCTTACAGCTGATTCACCTTCCAGCTCCCTTATCTTATTTAATATCCTGCCTTTGAATGCTCCCACAGCCTTCGCGTCTAAGACTCCTGATTTTATTTCACCATTTTTGATTATAACATAACCTTCTTCTTTGTCGATATCGTATGTGTTTCCTTTGAACTCTAGATTCATGTTTTTAGGTAACAACAAACCGAAGATTTCTTTTCCGGTAAATTCTTTTTTGTCTGGCAATTCCATATCAATGCCTGCACTTGCAAGCAGTTGAACAGCATCTTCTTTTGTAAAGCTAACGCCTTTTTTAGTGAGCAGATACGTACCAGATATTTGATCTAAATCCAACCCTATTACAGGGCCACCAAACTTAGGTGAGAATATGTGCTTCTCAACATACATTAGGTTGGCTGCCTCTATTCTAGCTTCCTCTGTTTGAGGTATATGCAAATTCATTTCATCACCATCAAAATCTGCATTATATGGGGGACATACTTGTGGAGCTATTCTAAATGTTTTGAAAGGCATTATTCTTACTCTGTGAGCCATTATAGACATTCTGTGTAAGGATGGTTGCCTATTAAACAGACATATATCGCCGTTCTCAAGCTGTCTTTCTACTTTCCATCCGGCAACCAAATTTTCAACCAAATCCTTTCTGTTATCTTCAGTGACCTTTATCCTTCTTCCATCAGGCCTTATAACATAATTAACTTTAGCATCCTTAATCAGTTCTTTCATCCTCTTCAAATTAAATTCTGTCACATATTCTGATACAGTCAATTCTTTTGCTATCACTTCTGGAACACCAACTTCGTTTATTGAAATTCTTGGATCTGGGGAAACCACTGTTCTTGCTGAAAAATTCACTCTTTTACCTAAAAGATTGCCTCGTATCCTTCCTTCTTTTGCTTTTAGTCTTTGGACAATACCTTTTAAAGGACGGCCAGACCTGTGCCTTGCATGAGGGACACCTGCGAGCTCATTGTCAAAAAATGTGGAAACGTGGTATTGTAATAATTCCCACAAATCATTCAAAATAAAATCAGGCGCGCCAATATCTATATTTTCTTTAAGGGATTGATTTATTCTGACAATATCTGCTAGTTTGTGTGTTAGATCGTCTTCTGACCTTTCGCCTGTCTCTAAGGTTATGGAAGGACGCATTGTCACAGGAGGGACTGGGAATAAAGTGAGTATTAACCACTCTGGCCTACCACCCTTAAAATGCATTAACTTCAAATCTTCATCTGTTATTTTTTCGAACCTTTCCCTTATTTCTTGGTGTGTCATCTCCTTCTTATCCTCATAAACAGTATATGTTTTTTCAAACTCTATCTTTTGCTGCTCTGCAGCGCAATGAGGACATTTCTTTGGAGGTATTTTTGCTATCTCTTTAAGGCTAGTTCCTTTAGCCGCCAAAATTCTGCTACATTTTCTACAAGTCATTTTTAGCAATGAATGTATAACCTTCATGTATAAGACATGGGTGATTGGTTTTGCTAACTCTAAATAACCAAAGTGGCCCATGCAATCATCTAATCCACTACCGCATGTTCTACAAGTGAGGCCTGGATCTACAACACCCAATCTAGGATCCATTACTCCACCTTCAATTGGATAACCATCAGCATCATACAGGTCTGAAGAGACAACCCTGACTGTAGCCATTGATTTTATCATTTCTGGCGAAAGTATTCCGAATGTTAAGGCTTTTATTAATGATACCATATTAATCCTCTTCAGCTATTAATTTTGGATAAATTCCCATTGATTTTAACTCATCAAGCGCAAGTTTGAAAGCATATGCTGTTTTGACCCAGATAACTTCTGTGGAATTACAGGATAAGCAAGTTGTTTTGTTTTTAATTCTGTCGAAAACAGCTAATAGACCGCAATGTTTACAAATTGGAACATCAACTTCGTCTGAGTCAAAACGCTCCTTTATCACCATAGCTGCTCCGTGGGCAACTAAACACTGTTGTTCCATCTCCCCCAGTCTCAAACCGCCTCTCTTTGCACGGCCTTCTGTTGGCTGCTTTGTTAAGATGGTGACAGGGCCCCTTGACCTTGCGTGGATTTTGTTGGCAACCATGTGATCTAGTTTTAGATAGTAGGAAATGCCTGTGAATATAAGGGCTTCATATGCCTTTCCTGTCCTTCCATCATACAGGGTTTGCTTGCCATCATCTCTAAATCCTAAAGTTAGAAGAGTTTTTCTTACTTCCTCTTCTTTGATGTGGCTGAAGGCTGTTGAGTTTATTCTGGTTCCATTTAGGGCTGCTGTTTTTCCTCCAATAATCTCTAGAAGCTGGCCTACAGTCATTCTAGATGGGATACCATGGGGATTAAATATTACATCAGGAATTACACCGCTTATACTAAATGGCATATCTTGTTGCGGTACAAGCAAACCACATACACCTTTCTGTCCATGCCTTGTTGCAAACTTGTCTCCAATTTCTGGTGTTCTATCATCTCTTATTCTGACTTTTACTAATTGGTTTCCATCAGTTGTTTCTGATATCCAAATTCTATCTGCAATCCCTCTCTCTCCATATCTAACTGTTATGGATGTCTCTCTTCTATTTTCTATTTTGGCAACAAATTCCTCATCAGATAAAAACCGCAGAGGGGACACCTTTCCTATAAGGACAGAATCAGATTCAACTGGCGTCTCCGTGTTTATGATTCCATCTTCGCTCAAGTTCTTGTAAGCAGCCTCGCCTTTGTAACCTTTTACGCTTGCATCAGGGACTTTTATCTCGTCTTCTTGACCCCCCCAATACCTCTTTTTGATTGTCTCGTAAGTTCTGAAATAGAAGGATTTGAAAAGTCCCCTTTCAATGGATGATTTGTTTAGTACAACTGCATCGTTCATGTTGTAGCCTTCCCAAGACATTATTGCAATGACAACATTCTGGCCATCATAGTTTCTCATCACTGTGTATGTGTCTGTGTTAACAACAGGTGTTTGCAAATAAGTTAAAACATTGAATTTTGTGTCTGTCCTGATCAAGAAGTTTGTTGCTGGTAAACCAACAGCCTGGCCGACCATCTTAGCGCCATAGTTGATTCTATCTCCTCTGTTATATTCTGGGTAAGGTATCAAGGACGCGGAAATACCAAACATCGCAGCTGGATTTATTTCTAGGTGTGTGTGTTCACCCTTTACGTCGTCAAGATACAAAGCAATGTATGAGTTTTCTTCTTCTTCTGCATCTAAATATTCTATAATCCCGTTTCTAACCAAGTAGTTCCAATCGGCTTCACCTGATTCGACTTTGTCTGCAATTTCTTTTGTTAATTTTGATTTTCCACTCTCAACAATAACTAGAGGCCTTCTTGCTCTACCAGCATCTGTGTTTATCCTGATTTCGTCCATCTTTTCGTGGTAGACTATATTGAGTTGTGATGAAAGTGCGCCAGATCTTCTTTTCTTTTTTATATCTTCTATAAAAGACCCTGAATCTTCTATCTCTCCTACAAATCTTCCATTAAAATACAAATCTGCTTTTTTCTTAGTCATATAACTTAAGGTTTCAACCTTCCATTTATATTTACTCTACTGTTGTAATTGTGCCGATTCTTATCGCTTTTAGTATTTTTTCATTTTCTTTTTGTTCTAAACCTGTTGTTATTTCTGATAATAATGCCAAATGTTTTCTCAAACCAATTGAGCTACCTTCTGGTGTTTCTGCAGGGCATAAACGGCCGAATTCAGTTGGATGGATTTCTCTGGCCTCAAAATGTTCTTGTGTTGAAGTTAAAGGCGAAACTACAGACCTTAGGTGTGAGACCATTTTAATGTAGCAGCTTCTGTCCAATCTTTGTGAAACACCTGTCCTTCCACCAACCCAGTTACCTGTTGCTAAGCTTGATAAAATCTGCTTTGTGACTGCATTAGCTTCAATTATAGCTTGCATGTTTGGTGATTTGCCTCTCTTAATCAACTTCTGATAATTATAAGTCATTTTTGCGATAAGTCCCCACCTACCTAAAAGTATTGACCTAAACAGCTGACCTAAAAGTTCCCCGGACATCAAAAGTCTTTTGTTGCTGTAGTGGTCAATGTCGTCTTCTGGGAATTGTCCTGAAGCCGTTTTTATTGCTTTTCTAACAAGCTTTGCAAGGAATTTGGCTTTTGTTAACCTGTTTGGAAATTCTTGGCCTAGATGTGGAAGTAAGTACCTGTCCAGAAGCTGTGCCACCCTTTCTTTCCTATAGTCCTCTGAAACTTTTATTTTTCTGCCGATAAAGTCTATTGCTTCATCAATTGTTGTTTCGTCAGTGCCATATAGATTTACGTATAATTCATTCAATAGTTCAGGATCACTTGAAACTTGCTCACAGATCTCTCTATCTGTTTCCAAACCTAAAGCCCTTAACAAAACAATAATAGGAAGTTTCTTGATGTTAGCGAAGGATATGGTCACTTCCCCGCTTGGCCTTCTTTCAATTACATGCCTTTGTTTGAATCCTGACTTTTCTGAACTAATCCTGATTTTTACATCCCCATCATCCTTCTCTATTATTGGCCTGTTTGACCCTATCTCTTCTATTAAAACCAAAACCCTTTCCGTCCCGTTCACTATGAAATATCCGCCTGTGTCATGTGGATCTTCATTTACTTTTATCAAATCGGCATGTGTCATTCCATTTGTTGTACATAATTTTGATTTCACCATTACTGGTATTTCCCCGACATTTACTCTTTCAGGCCTTTCTTCTCCACTATCTGTTATTTGAATAACATCTACCCAAACAGGGGCAAGATATGTTAGATTTCTTGTCCTCGCTTCATTTGGAGCTATTACTCTTAGAGAACCATCCGCTTCTTTTACAACAGGTTTTCCTATTTCAATTTTACCAAACTTTATCTTTATCTCCCCTGCTTCAGAAATTAGTTTTATTATACCTATTTCTTCCATCACTTTTTGGATACCGAAATCTATAAAATTGTTATAAGAGTCTATTTGGTATTTTACCCATCCCCTATCTTTCGCGAAGGTTTTTAACAAAGGTACAAAGTTCATATTTTTCCCTTATCTTCCTAGATCCCAGAAGGTTATGCTTCTACCACAACTCTATAGTAAGTAGTTACTCCAGCTGTTGGAGACTGTCTGATAACTTTTATTAAGTCGCCTATTTTTGGCTTAAGATGTAATATTGATGGATCTGTAGAAAAAATCTTAGGTAGCTGGTCATCCCTCACATTGAATGTTTTAAGTATTTCTAACTTTTCTTCGTGAGATAACAATTCGTGCTTAGGGATCAGAACATGACTTAGAACTTCTTTCGTTTCGATAGCTACCACCCAATTAAGTTGATATATCTAGACAGCGTTTTGGCTAGAGAGTAAATTTAATAGTATATACATTGACACTATGGATATTTAAGCTTTTCCATAAGTGCATTTTGACAAAGGATGTGGAAGCAGATCTCATATAACACAGATCAGAATCTGCTTCGTCATTTTTAACGGGCCTGGTGGGATTCGGACCCACGACCTACCGGTGCCTTCTATATACAGTAAATGTGTGTGTTAACGCCCACTTAGTTCTGTCATCGCAGTAAAGACTGCTAAACATGCTTTTAACAAAATATTAAAAGCCGGGCGCTCTACCAGGCTGAGCTACAGGCCCTATTTATGTCGAAATAGACATTGAATAAATCGTTTATAGACCTATTTCGCCCTATGAGATTACTATAATTATAAATCAGTTTATTTAAATAGGAAAAAATCATATAACAGATAACCCCCAATTAAAAACATATTGAAAATCTGTTTCAATAATATGCCCTGGTAGTGTAGCGGCCTAGCATAGAGCCCTGTCACGTAAGCTTTTTAGGAAAAGGCTTATAAGCAAAAACCTAAAGGTTGACACAGCACGGCTCTGACCCGGGTTCAAATCCCGGCCTGGGCGCTAACCAATTGAGCCAAAGCCCTATGGGTTCTCAGTTGTCTGGTTTTCAGTTTTCCTATTCAACCATTTAAATAATGCTTTATCCATATTCAATTATATGGTTAGAACAAAGCCAAAAAAACATGAGCGTCATGATATAAGAGGGAAAAAGGCAGATGAAGCCTTTTGTTCTTCATGTGGTACGATAATAAAAAAAGATGCAGAGATTTGTCCAAAATGCGGTGTTAGAAATAAAAAGGATAGTGAAAAACCTAAAGGGGGTGTTGGTTGGTTGATATTTTGGATTATAATTTTTTGGCCAGTGGCTATATGGTACTTTTTAACTAGAAGATGGGACTAATAGATTTTATTTAAGTCTTCAGACCGACTTGGGCGTAAGTAAATTTGCTAAATTTGTCCTGCTACTCAGAATAATATGAAAAGTCTCAAAAACTTTTGCGGGAAAGATTTAACTTTTGAATTCGGAACTTTGAATTTTGAGAAAGAAGATGTTCTTTTTTACGGGAAAAAGGTTTTGGCTAGATTACATTGGAAACCAACTTACCTTCTTTCCTCAAAAGGTTCTTTCAGGGAGCGCCTTAAAAAATCACATAGTTTATTGGCAGAAGGATATGTAAAAGAGGGTAAGTGGACTTTTATCAAATCAGGTTTTTTGAACAGAAAAATTACAGTTAGAAGAGGCTCAAGAATAGTTGCTACAGTCGCTTACAGTCATGGCCATGAATCTGTGATAAACTTTGAAAATAAAAGAAATTTCATTTTGAGGTCTGCCAGATTCGGAACAAAAATTATTATTGAAACCGACTCAAACAAGCAGATACTCACTCTTACAGCAAAGGTATTCAAATCGATAAAGGTAGGCAGAAATATCGCAAGTTTGAAAATAGAAGACTTCAAGGAGCTGAAAGAACTTCCAGTATTGGTTCTGATTGTTCTCTACATAACAAGGTTAATGACTCTGGATACTTGGGCTCTATAATCGTCCCACAGGAGGATTCAAAATAGATTTATAAACCTCATTGTCAGTATATTATCAGGCGGCCAAAGTAGGGTGGTACACCCGTTCCCATTTCGAACACGGAAGTTAAACGCCCAGACGGTCTAGGTTGTACTGCAGAAAGTTCGAAACTGATATCAATCAGTTTCTTTCCTGTGTATGTGGGAACCCTAGATAGCTGCTTTTTTTTATTAATTATTTGAAAAACCAACTTAGGTACATTTAAACTTTTCTTCCAATTATCTAACCATGGAAATAATAGAGCATCTTTCGAGATATTTTCTGGTGCCTCCTGATCAGGTTTTTGAAGACCAGAGAAGGTTTTACAGAGACAATATGAGAGGAGAAGACCTTCACATTAGTTTAAGGGAGCTTGACAAAACCGAAAGAGAATATAGGTTCTTAAGCAGATATTTACCAACAGCAACAGATGTTGGAATAGGCGCTATTTCTTTGTTCACAGGCAACCCATCATATTTGCTTTGGCTTGCTGTTCCTGAAGCATGGAGGATGACTGAGATGGGAAGCGGTTGGTTATACAGCTGTTATTCAAGAAGATTAGTCAGCTATATGGAGAGATTGGTTGAGAAAAATCAAGCTGAGATTAGAAAAGCCTCTATGAGACATGTTGATGGAGAAGCTCAAATCGCTGAAGCTATTGATGAAGTTTTTAAGGAGCTTGATTTGGATTCTAAATTTCCTGTAAAAGGTCTTGAAGGCGCCACAGATAAAGTTTTTGAAGAGTCATCACAAGAAATCACAGATGATCAGCTCATTCAAGACGCCGAAGGCGCGGCAGATCTTGTTGAACACGATGACGATAGCGAAGATGATGATTTTAAACAAGACGGGGAATCTTTCAGACCTTGGGATAGAGAAGACGGCGACGGCTGGAAAAACGAGTATAAAAAAGATTAGTACTCTACTCTTCAATCTTCATTTCACATTTATTTAATTGATATTTATATTGACCAAATGAATGAGATTATAAGATATGAACATTGAATGGGGATCTGAAAGTGCAAGAAAATTTGCGACAAATGTAGGATTGACTACAAGCAATGGTCCGCATGGTTACAATATAATGGCTACTGAATGGACGCATCATATTTCTTATGAGCCAGGACTTATCGCTGTTTGTTTGAGACCAGAACACGCGACCACAGAAAACATAAGGAAGACAAAAGTTTTTGGCGTCAATATTTGTTCAGACAACCAGAATATTGTTTCTAGTGTTTCTGGAAATAGTTCAGGAAAAGAAGTGGATAAGATAAAGGTGTTAGAGGATCTGGGTGTAGAATTTTACAAAGGAAAAAAGATAGATGTAATGATGGTTAAAGGTGCTGCTGCAAACTTTGAGTGCAAATTGGTAAATGAAATCACACTTGGTGATCATGTAATGTTTGTTGGGGAAGCTGTTGATGTTTCTGTAACAGATAAAACACCTCTTGTTCTATCACAGGGAAAATATTGGAAATTAACAGAGAGCATACAAAAACCAGCAAAGGACGTGCTTGAAAAAATTGAGAAGTTAGTAAATAAGTATAAGAAATAATATGGCAGAAAAAATAACTACAATCCGGGATGCGCAGAAATTGGTAAAACAATTTGCTTTGAAAAGGGGATGGAGAGATGTTCCTAATATAGATAAATTCGATCATCTGCATGAAGAACTAATTGAGATGTCTCAACACCTTAGATACAAAACAGAAGAAGAGAGAATAAAATTTGTAAAGAATAATAAGGAAACTTTTGTTGATGGTGTTGGCGACCTGTTGTTTGGTTTGTGTAGACTGGCAAATCAGCTTGGTGTTGATTTGGAAGAAGCATTTAACTTTGTGAAAAAAGATATTCTAGAAAAATACAAATCAACTGAAGGAAAGGATGGAAAAAAGTCGCTAGTTTAATATATCCTTGGGCTCTACTCTTTTTATTCCAGATATTTTATCAAAGTCTTAAACCGTTCATATTAATACTAAATGTTAAAATGTACATATGTCACTAAGATTAGTATGAAAAAAACAAAATGGAATAAAAGTAATAAAAAATCCAGTAAGATTGATAGAAGGGATTTTTTCAGAGATAAAAGGAAAATATACAAGTGTACAGTTGCAACATGAAAGTAAAAGGTTATGGTTAAAGAAATAGTGCGATTTGTAGATGCAAACATTTTTCTTGAAGTTTTTCTCAAAGATAAAACAAAATCCACAAAAACAATGGAAAATTTTATAACAACTCTAGGCAAAATAACTATTCGTTTGTTAGATGACTAAAAGACGGAAAAATAAAAACAAGAGGTTAAAAACAGACCAGAGTTAACTGTTTCTTTCAATTTCGTTATTCTCAACCTCTCTGACAACTAGGTCTTTGCCTTCCTTTGTTATTGCATAGATGACGTCTTGTTTTAGTCTGTCCTCTAGTTCCCAGTCTCTTTTTACGAAACCGTAACTAACCAATTTTTGCACTGAAGACATTACTCTCGAGCCGTCTTCTGAATTTAGAGTGAGCAAATCCCCTAATGTTTGATATTTTTTTCTGAAAAAGTTCCTTAGCACATCTACATCCACTTCTGACATTCTAAACTCTTCTCTTTCTATCAAAGGGGATCGTAGAAGGCGGAGTCTGCCTCCTGCCTTACTCATCTCTACAAGTCTCACAAAAAACACCCCCAGGCTCTGTTGCTTGCATTAAATTTTCTGAATATTCCGTACAACCATCACACATACCAGTATGCGGTTTCTCATTTTTAGTCGCTTCTATAGGACCTCTATCGCTTTTAATGTATTCTGATCCCTCGAATGGATAGAAGAAAAATATCTTCCCAAAGTTTTTTGCGATATCTGGATTGGTTTGCGCTAGCCAGTGATATACTTCATGCGTGTAACAATACGGACATATCGGCGACTCGCTTAGCATATCGCAACTAAGGCACGGCTCATAGTTGTCTGCTGCAAACGTGTGAAATTGGGTTTTTACTTCTTTATGAAAATTTTGGTATTGGTGACCAAACGCCGTTGGAAGCCATTTGCTGACGTCCTTTGAAAGGCAGTCAATACACAAAAAATTCCATACAGGCTCTCTACATATTTGACAAATTATTGCATCTTCGTCCATAACAAGGATTCACAATCCCCATTCACCCCCTTTAATACCAAAAGTGATATTATCACTCCCAGCTGATTAGTTGTGTCAAACAGTAGCCTGTCCTGATTGGGGCAGAAACACACTATATCTCAGGTTTCTGCTTCAACCAAGGTTTATGTATGGCTCAATTCACATCTCAACCTCATTTCGTAACTTTGGTGGAAATAGGTCTCTTTTTCAAATTGCTTGAGACCTATTTCGTCCCACTTATACAAAAAGCTCGGGAGATATAAACAACACCTAAAAATTTAGTTACAACTTTTTTATTAAAATGATCAATTTGATAAACTTTAAGAGCCAAATAGTTATATGTTTCTATATAAATTCTTATAATACTATTAAAGTTTGATGAGTATTGTAGGAAAACATATAAAAGCTTATAAAGCTCAATACCAATAAAATAAATCCTTTTAAGGTATTTATGGCTCCTAAAAACGGTCTGCATCTTATAGAAAGTTTGGAAACAGGTGAACAAAGGGTGTCTAGCTCGGTTTTTGTTGAGCATAAACATGTTAATATCCTAAGCAATGATCTGGCTGTTCAAATCGTGGGTAAACTTGCCCAGTCAAAGGCTTGCGCAATGGATTTGTCAAGGGACCTAAACCAACATGAGCAGAAGATATATTATTATCTAAGGAAGTTGGAAGAGGCTGGCGTGGTTAAAAAGGTCGGGACAGAGAGAAGGTTTGGAATGATAGCAAAGTTGTATTCTGCTGTGAGTCCAATTGTTGCAATAAAATTGTATGAGGATGGTATAATAACCTCTGGAGACGGCAGCAAAAACCCTCACCTTAACAAATTATTAAGTCCTTTTGTGGAAAATGGCAAGCTAAACTCTAAGATAATAATTGGTGATACATATCCCCATGGAAAATATAACAAGCCTGACCTATTTTCCTTATTCCTAATAGACTTTTTCCTTACATTAGGGGGCAGAATAAACAATTTAAGTACACAATCTTATGAAATTGATGTTTTTATTAAGAAAGGTGAGCTTGAAGAAAATAATATCATTTTAATAGGCAATAATATGAGCAACACGATAATTGAGAGCATTAATGATAAAATACCTGTCCATTTCACTGACCACGAAACTATCAAATCAAAAATAACAAATAAGGAATACAATGACCCTAGGATAGGCATTATTATAAAGTGCGACAGCCCATTTAACAAAAACAAAAAAATGCTTCTGATTGGTGGGACCACCTGCCGCAGCATGCGCGCCGCAAACATGGCACTCATATCTAGGCTTAAAGAAATATCAGATCCCGACTCAAACTTCAACATAATTGTTGAGGGGTTAGACACAAATGGCGATGGCATTATTGACGATGCAAAAATATTGGAGCACAATAATTTATGATACCTAAAAAGGATTACGTTGAAGAGTTTGAAGCCTTGGATAAAAGATATGGGGTTGGTGGTATAGTTTTGGATAGACTCAAGAGGTCGGTTGGCGACAGAAAAGTTTTAGTGTGCACAATTGGCTATACGGGGAGCAAACACTTTGATTCTGCTGTTAGGGAGAGGTTTGATAAGTGGAAAATAAACTATGAGGCCAGGCTATTGCCAGAGATAGATAAAAAAGGTGGCAACTATAGGCCTTTTATTGCCGATCCAGAAGAACTTAGGAGCGATGCTGAAATACTTATGCTTTTTGATGGCATAATAGAAGACGGTGGGACAATGGTTGGGGCAAATGTATGGGCTCTTAAAAACCTACAATCAATGGAGCCAAAAAAAGTGCTTTCTGTTGTTATTAAGGACAACAAAGGAATTGCAAACTACTCATTTGTGCCTACCTTTTTCATAGACACGGGTTATGTGGGTCCGGCGAGGGGAATTGAATTGCTCGCCCCGCCTGACGATATTGTCGCTGTGAGAGATAGTTTTGGACACCTTTCCACCGAGAACCCGTATGATCACCCTGTTTTTGGCTGGCTGAGTGAGAACTGGAGAGAGCACAGACTCAAGACTGAAGAAAGCGCTAGAACAGATTTAGCCACTTCAAACTCAACTAGGATTGTCCCTCCATTAGAGGTTGGCTATACAAAACAATCCATGGGGGGGCAGAAAAAACCAGTGTCTACTAGAACACAACCACAAATAGAGATTGCTACACCATCTATGATTGATCACGAAGAAGCATATAGAGGGCTTAAGATTAGGGTTGGGCTACTTTTTAGGCGGTTAACAGATAGCATTTTTGGCTTGTAAATTTTTGGTGATTGGATTTGTTCATAGCAATTGTTTTTTCTCTAATATTTTGTTGAGGGAAAGGTTTAAAAGACTTATTGTTATTGTTTGTATTGGTATGACATACGGCAGGCTTCCACTTAGATCGAAGTTGACCCCTATAGAACGCGGTAATTTGATTAGAGGATTTGATACAGGCAACACCTACATGGATGAGATATGCAGATTTGTTGGTGATCAAAATTTCTTGATTTTTGGTTTTGAGTATAGGGGCGTTCCATACGCTGGACGCATTGCAGCAAGCTTAAGCTCAGAAGAGACTGCCGATGGTGACAGGTTTAGGGAGGGGATTGTTGACACTGTTTATTTTCTTCTGGATAAGGATGCTGACGGCAATATAACAGATTATGGGTTGGGCTCTATTAACAAGGACATGCTGTCTATAAGGGAGAGGTTTATTTTTGTTGATGAAAGTTTTGCAGACTATGACGATTTTGGGCTTCCCCCAAATTTTGTTGCTGCGAGAAAGATGCTGAGGTATTCATCGGGGGCAGAAAAGAAGTCTGGTGGAGCTGTTTGCAACATAGATAATTGTGCTTTTGTTAAATGTTCGCCTTTCCAGCTTATGACTGCACAGGAAGTTTATCAATGGACATTTGAAGGAGTGGCAGAAGATGGCAGCCCAATGTTTAAATTAACTGCGAAAGATTTGGGCAGCGGCTCCACAAACGACATCATTAGCAGAAAGGGGAAGGAGATAGAAAATTTTGTCGGCGAGCTACGCTCAAGAAAAGGCGACTATTTAGTGTGTGCGCCCACAGACAATGTTGTCGATGCGCTTGGTATTTGCCTGTATTTGAATGAGGACCATAGACAAACTTTCTGCGAGGTTAGTGGCGATTCACTTGAAACAGTGGCTAGAAAATTTCCAGCAGGTAAAAAAATTGTGGTTGTTGGGTCACTTAAGGTACAGAATCAGTTAATTGGACAAAGATCGAATCTTGGAATTAGCACAGATGATATAAAACTTGTCAGCTGATCATTGTTTTTATGACTAGAGATTATGGATTGATAATTTTTGATGTAGATGGAACTTTTTATAGGTTTGGTGAGAGAATAGAGAGCGGTGGGAGGATAATACTCCCGATAAGGGAAGAGGTTGTGCGTAGAGGGATTGGATTTATTTCCCGTAGGTTAGGAGTTTCCGAAGAAGAAGCTGCTAGAATAAACCAAGACAACATTGCACTTTATGGAAGTGTTGGCGCTGGCCTTGAAAGAAAGTTTGGTGTAAATATCCAAGAGTATTTTTTTGCAGCGTGGAATGTTGATCCAAGCAAATATATGGGTCCTGATCCTGAGTTGAGGGGCCTTATATCAGGCTTACATCAAAAAAAGGCAGTATTAACTTCTTCACCTTCTGTTTGGGCGGGGAATGTATTGGGATTTTTTGAAATAGGTGATTTATTTAATGGTTATTGGTTTGGTGACCATGGACCTAAGAAACCGAATAGAGGCGCTTACACGCAAATTTTGGACGCATTAGATATCCCAGCAAGACAGGCTCTAGTTGTTGATGATGAGATAGGAAATTTAAGGCCAGCAAAAGAATTGGGGATAACAACTGTTTTGGTTGGTGATGATAGAGACCCTTGCGTTGATTATAGAGTTGGAAGTGTCCACGAAGTTCCGAGCCTGCTCAGTCAGGATTAGTTGTCAAAATGTAAACTTTTTAAGTCTAGTTTGTAAGTTTTATGTTATATGAGCTTGTCGCAGCTAACAAAAAAGGAAAAACTGGTTTTTTACAATCTAGTGAGGTTTCCTGAGCTTAATGATAATGAATTATCAGAAAAAATAGATATAAAAAGATCGACTGTCACTGCTATCAGGAATAGGCTGAAGAAGGAGGCGTTCTATTCCACAATGGTTGTCCCTAATTTGCCTGCACTAGGATGTAAATTAATGGGCATCACATATGGGAGATATAACCCTCTTACTCCTAGAACAGAGAGGATGAAAGCTCCTACATTCGAGGAGAAGTTAAAACACCCAGAACTTATTTTTGCCAGGTCAACTGATACCGAATTCATTAACTTCTTTGTTGCTGAGCATCTTACAGATATTAGAAGGGTTCAGGATAAATCCTATTTAGATTATGAAGCGCATGGGTTTATAGAAGAGTTCAATGCTGTATACTATCCTTTTGAACTGTCTTCTGTCACTTCTATTTTTAACTTCGCTCCGCTTCTCAAGAAATTGTTTGGTTTAGAAGAAGATGATAAAGATCGTGACTATAATGGGGTTGGTTGGTCTCCGGGGACAAAACAGGCCGAGCTAACAAATATTGAAAAGGTCATCTTAGACTCATTGGTTAAATATCCAGAAGCTACAGCCATTGAGTTATCCAAGATTACAGGCAAGACAAGAAGCACAATAAGCAAGGTTAGAAAGGAGATGCTGTCTAGCGGTTTGATAAAAACTGTAAATTTGCCTTCTCTAGACAAACTTGGTTGCGAGCTGCTTACTTTCTTTTATACAAGATTTAGTCCGAAATGCCCTTTTGAAGTCAGGAAAAAGAAATCAGAGGCTATGATGGGAGTTTACTACCCTATATTAAAAATCAGCGGTGATATAGAATCGGTAGCGCTCTGCGTGATGAAAAATTATACAGAATACACAAACATTTACAATTCTATAATGGCTCTTTACAAAGAAAATAATTATATTGTAGGAAACCTTTACACTCTTCTTTTTCCTATTCAACAAACAAAGCTGAATAAGCTGGATTTTTCTGCGATAACCCACAAAATGCTTTTTGAAAACGGCAAATAGCCTGTTTTGACTGCCTGTCAGCTTTATTTATATATTAAGAGAATAGTTTATTCAACCCGAGGTAGCTCAGCACTTCTTTCGGTTATATGGGTCAAACCATTTAGAAAGAAAGTGAGCAATGGCAGAGCGATCGGCTGTAGGCGCTTACAGAAACAGTAAGTCGAAATAGGTCTCTAAAAGATCGATAAGGACCTATTTCCAACCGAGTTTTCTGTATTTGTCAAAAGTAGTCGCTCAAAAAGCAGGAACCGATAGGTCGGGAGTTCGACTCTCCCCCTCGGGATTTAAAAAATATCTTTTTCTAGAACGATTTTGTTTGTCAATCCGTATTGATATTTTTTAACTATCCTTTTTGATTCCAATCTTATTAACACTCTGTGAATTTTAACTTTAGAAAGACCAGTCTTTTTAACAAGTTGTGATTGGGTAATGTCACCGCTCATCTTTTTTATTTCTGATATAACTGCTTTTTCTTCAGGGGAAAGTAATATAGAAGTCAAATCGTCCTTAGTTGATTTAATTTCTTTTTCCCTTACAAGATTGTATATGGATATACCTCCAAGTATGGAAACTATTGCTACAAGTAAAAGCACAAGTGAAGCAGGTGATGTTATAAATCCTACAGGATTGAGTGGCCGGAACCTTCCACCAAACTCTCTATTCCTATCTAACATCGATCTGTTAAAATCGTTGGCATTCAGCCTGTCAAGGGATTCATTAAAACTAAAATTTGTGTTTGGATCCTTAAACTCCCTGAATGATCCAAAAACTTCCAAACTCATGAAAGCTGAGTATGCCTGGATTGAGTAAAGTATTGCAGAAAATCCTCCCACTAAAAAACACAAGACCATTACTACCAGGTATTTCCTATAAATATTTTTTTTCATATTGATCTCGTTTCACCTTGTTTCAGGTTTCACGTCGTTTCAGTATGGCTTTATATTACGTTTCGGCTTTAAATGTTTATCAATTCAAGAGAAAGCATTATTGTATGAATAAAGTTATAGAGCTGGAAAATGTTGACAAAGTGTATAAGATGGGATCTGTAAAGGTTCCTGTACTGAAAGATATATCATTGCATATAAAAAATGGTGAGTTTGCAGCAATTATGGGACCAAGTGGCAGCGGTAAATCAACGTTAATGAATATGATAGGGCTTCTTGACAGACCGACAAGTGGAAAAGTTATGTTAGAAGGGAAAGATGTTTCAAAAATAAAAGACAATCAGCTTGCAAAGATTAGGGGAAAGAAAATAGGATTTGTATTTCAATCATTCCACTTGTATCCAACTCTTTCAGTTATAGAGAATATACAATTACCAATGAGAATACATGAGTTCAAAGAAAAAGAAATAATTGATAGGTCATTAGAGCTTCTGAATTCTGTTGGTCTAGGACATAGAGGAAATTATTTGCCTTCAAAATTATCTGGGGGCGAGATGCAGAGAGTGGCTATTGCCAGGGCCTTGTCAACTGAACCTTCTATAATTCTTGCTGATGAACCTACAGGCAATTTAGACACAAAAAGAGGGCATGAGATTATGCAATTATTCAAGAATCTAAATGAAGATAAAAAGAAGACAATTGCGATAATAACGCACGAAGAGCATATCGCAGAATATGCAGACAGGATAATCAAAATAAGAGATGGAATGATAGGCGGATAATATGCATAAAATGTTTTTAATAGCATCTATAGTGTTTGTATTTAGTTTAATTTTTGTAGTTACTGTTCGATCTCAATCTACAGACGCTGTCTCTATAGCTGTCTCAAGTGTTAAGTATGAACCATTGCCTGCTAAAGCAGGAGGTTATATTGATTTATTTTTCGCTATAAAAAATGTAGACACTAAAATGGCAGAAAACATCAATCTTGAGCTGCTACCAGAATATCCATTTTCTTTAGAGCCTGGTCAGAATGCAACCAAACGCATTACTGAATTGGGTAGCTTATCGTCAACAACTATATATTATAAAGTTAGAGTGGATAACAACGCCGTAAATGGAAACAACACATTAAAATTAAGATATTGGGGAAGCACAACTACAAATCCAAACTATTATGTAACACTATCTTTTGATATATTAGTAAAGTCTTCGTCTAATTTGATAATAAGTGAAGTGAAACCCACAACACTAAATCCAGGAAGTCAGACAGATGTTATATTCAAGCTATCCAATGTTGGAAACTCTGCAATAAGAAATCTATTATTTGAATGGGACGAGCCCAATAATCTAATTCTTCCAATAGGTTCAGATAATAGAAAATACATACCTGTGATAGATGTTAGTCAAGATTTAGATTTGAAGTTCAGGATAATGGCCGATCCTAATCTTGCCCCCGGCATATATCCACTAACTCTGAAACTATCACACGATAATGGAAACTCAACAACAAAAGTTGGTATGATAGTTGGTGGCGGAACAGATTTTGATATTGGAGTTGAATCTTCGGTTGGAGGAGAGCTGTCGCTTTCTATTGCAAATATAGGAGTAAATAATGCGGAATCTATATCTGTTAAATTGGGTAACCAGACACAGAATTTAGGAAAATTGAATAAAGGTGATTTTACATTGGTCACACTCAGCAATCCACAGATGATGTTTTCTGGAGCTTCTCAACCAACAAACACAGAACAGCCTGCTAATAGATTTGGAAGAGGAAATGATCAAAATAGAAAGCTGGTTGTTGAGATTTCATATACAGACACAACAGGGCAAAGACAAACTGTGACAAAGGATATTTCTCCTTCTCAGCTGACATCTGGTTCCAGACAACAGGCTGGCAACACGGCTAACGGAGGAATGGCAGGGCACAGTATTAATAGGGGTAGTGGGTTAGGTAACATATTCATAGTGGCGGCTGTTGTAATTGCAATAGTTGGTGGCTTCTATTTCTATAGGAAAAAGAGAAAAAGTGCAAAAGATGAGACTTAAAGACACCCTCAAACTATCATTAAACGAGTTGAGACACAGCAAACTAAGGACATGGCTAACCATAATAGGCATAATTATAGGGATAGCTGCAGTTGTTTCAATAGTTTCAATTGGTCAAGGACTTCAAGCTACTGTGTCTTCTAATTTGGGCGGATTGGGTGCAGATATTATAACAGTCCAATCTGGTTTTAACAGGGCTTCCGGGGGTTTTAATTTTAGAGTTGGTGGAGATCATAATATGGGTACTATGGGTACGTCCCCATCTTCTGATAATTTGACAATAAAAGACTTGACAGCCATAAAATCTGTTCCAAATATTAAATATCTAAGCGGAATCATTTCTGGGAGAAAGGAAATATCTTTTTCTGGAGAAACTAGTACGGTTTCTATACGCGGAGTAGACCCTTCTGTTTGGAAGCTTATCACAAATAGCCAGTTAGAATCTGGCAGATATTTGAGCCCTGGTGATAGCAATACAATAGTTATTGGGAGTAGAATAGCAAATACTATGTTCAAAAAACCCATAACAATTAACAGTCAGATAGCGTTAGAAGGAAGATCATTTAAAGTTGTAGGCATTCTAGCAGAATCAGGATCTTTTGGTGGGGAGGACTCTACGATTTTCATGCCAATTAAAACAGCAGCAAGCATATTGGATATAAACCCAGATCAGTTCTCATCAATACAGCTCAAAGTAGCTGATAAAACAACAGTAGAAGAAACTGTAAACAATATAGAAAACAGACTCATGTTATCAAGGCATGTGAGAGCTGACACTAAGGATTTCACTGTTATCTCTGCATTATCCATACAACAAACAGTTGGTCAGATAACTTCAAGCATAACCTTGTTCTTGGGTGGTATTGCAGGCATCTCCCTTTTGGTTGGGGCTATAGGAATTTCAAATACAATGTATATGTCGGTTACAGAAAGAAGGAAGAGGATAGGTATACTCAAAGCTCTGGGTTCAACAAATGGCGAAGTGTTAAGGTTGTTTTTGATAGAGTCTGCAACACTGGGTTTGATTGGCGGAGTCATAGGGGTTGTTTTGGGTTCGGTTGCTTCTGTTATGATATCAGGTATTAGTATGGGTGGTGGAATGGGACCTCCAGGTTCTAGGGGTGGGATAACAACAATGGTCAGCCCAGAACTTATAATATTTTCAATACTATTTTCTCTGGTTATAGGTGTCTTATCTGGAATATTTCCGGCAAGACAGGCAGCAAGGTTACAACCCGTTGACACGCTCAGGTCTGAGTGATGGGTAAAAAATAGTTATTAAATTACTTCCTTAATCACATCCACAATCTCTTTTACTTTATAGTGCAACTGTATCTCGTTTTTGGAGAGTTTTTTTATTCCAATCAGTTCCAGACTCGCCTCAAAATCAGCATCCTTGAAGAGTTTGATTCCTTTTCCAAATAGGAGAGGTTCAATATCTAGATAGATTTCATCAACTAGTTCTTCAACCATAAATGCAGAGTTTAGCTTTCCGCCACCTCCAACTATAGCTGTTTTGAAGCCCTTCTTTTTCAATATATCAAGGGTTTTTTGTGGTGTGTCTACAAAGAAATGGTTTTTATTTTTTACTTCCTCTGATTTTGGATAAGAAGATAATACAACTGTAACAGGATCATTCAATTTTTTAAACTCATCAAACTCGGCCATTATTTTGTAGGTTTTGTGGCCGACAACTATATTGCCAGCTTTCTTTACAAAGGAATAATAGCTCTTGAATATTATGTCTGACCACGGTGCGCTATCGTCTTCTTTTGCTATCATTCCGTTGGCTGTGATGGCCATGTACATTATGACTTTCATATAATTGGTAAATATTTCTTTGGTTATACCTTTCTTAACTCAGTTGGAAACAGATCTTATCTGATTGGTCAGGATCTGTTTCGTCCCTTTAAAGAAAGGGTATACTTTCATAGTGTATAGTTTATATTGATACAAATAAATACTATTTATGAAACTGCTTTTGATAGCTGCTATTGTTGCAGTTCTGTTTATCAGTGGATGCGCCACTCAGCAGACACAACCAACTAAGACACCATCTAATACTTTATCACCAACACAAACAGTAGATGTAAAACACTATTCAATCAAACAACAAGATCCTCCAATAAGTTTAGTAAGTGATATTGAGAATGTAGTAAGTCAGATTGCTGATTGTTATTATAAAGCATCCAAGAAATCACTTACAGTTACAAGCGGCACAAGAGGCTCATCCAGTCAAGCAGAAGCGATGTTTGATAAATTGGAATTAGGCGATAACTTGGATATTTATTCAAACAAGGTTGCGAGAGATGAGATAAAAAAGGCTTATGATAATGGTATGGTTGTAGGAAAGGGGGATTCTGAAATTGTAGCTGATATGGTTGCGGTTATTGAAAACCAGATTGCTGCGGGCACATATATTTCCAATCATTTAAGATCTGGAGCAGTTGATTTTAGCCAGCAAGACATGACAGCAAGCGATAAAAATTCCTTTAAACAATGCGCAAATTCTGTTAAGGGTGTTGGCAATGTTATAGACGAGTCTAATCCTGTTCATTTTCATATAGAGATTGCAGCTACAATCCCAGTAGTTGTGCCGCCGACTCAAAGCCCGATAGCAACTATTACGCCCTCGCCAAGCCTTACACCAATACCTACACCTCGGCCAATAGTGAATATAACTCCTACATCAACGCCTACACCAACTCCTAGAGTCACTTCATCCGCCACAATCGCATCGTTTTCATGTGTAATCCATAGCGTTAACCATGGTAGCTACGACATTGTTTCGAACATTGTAACGTCAGCTTCCGGAACAGCTACTGGAAATGTAGGCGATGAGTTCGGGCTCATTATGGGTTTCACTAATACCGCCTTTAACATTGGATGGACAGGAGAGGAGAAAGAAAACACAGGATCCGGAAAGAGGAGCCGTATTCGCCTTGCTGGCGATCCAGAAACTACAACATGGACAGCAGAAGCATTTTCGGATTATACAGGCACTTCCAAATTTTTAGACAGCGCGTTATCCGGAAACTACGGTCCGTCTGTCAGGGTCGCCAGTGAATATACATATTTAAATCCTAAACCAATTTGCACTGTTGTGCGCGACGCTTAGGAGAATCGGCCTCAAACATAGGTGAAAAACAAGCCGACATTGTCAAAACTTTGCAGGTATCAATCGGGGGATCCAGTACAACTGCAACAACCACATGCACCATAAGTCGCTCTTAGATCCAGAATACAAGAATGCTGTGAACGCTACTGCATGCTCTTTTGGGTAGAATGCTAAAAACGGTATCTTAACTTCCTAATAAACTTAGATCTTTTTCTGTCAACTCTGGTATATCAGAAGCCTTTAAATTCTGTTCGACTTGTTCTGGATTTTTTGCTCCAGGAATTACAACAGAAACAGACTTGGATGATAAGACAAATTTTAGAGCTAGCTGAGAAAGCTGTTCCCTTCGATGGGAGAATATCGTTTTTAATTGGTCTGCGGCGTCTATTAGATTTTCTTTGTAGTTAGGTGGCATTGTACTTCTGATATCGCCTTGCTCAAAAACGGTTTCTGCTGTTATTTTTCCAGTTAGAAAACCGTTACATAGCGGCTCTCTAGCTATTACAGCAACACCTTTTACTTTTGCGGCTTCGATTAATTCATAATTTCTTGGATCAAGAATGTTGAAGACGCACTGAATAGAATCTACCAGATCAAGAGCTGCAATACCTTCATCTAGTGTGTGGACAGATATTCCAACATATTTTATTTTACCTTCTTTCTGGAGAGTTCGGAGAGGCTTGAAAATTTCGCCTTTCTTTATCAGGTTTAGAGGAGGGTTGTGTAATTGGTAGAGGTCTAGATAAGAGGTTTTTAGGCGTAGCAGACTTTTTTCAAGAGCAAACCTAATATACTCTTCTGAGAAGTTCATGCCGCCGCTGAATTGATCTCCATAAATGTAAGCGCCGCCAACCTTTGTTGCAATAAAAACTTTCTCTCGCACTTTACCTAAAACCAATCCTAACAACTCTTCGCTGTGGCCATGCCCATACACGTCGGCAGTATCAAAGAATGTGCAACCCATTTCAACAGCTTTTTTGATTGTTTGAATGGACAAGGCATCGTCTGTGGAACCGTAGCTGTTACCGAACTCATTCCCGCCAATTGCCCAGCAGCCCATGCCAACTTCTGAAACTTTTACTTTTGTGGAACCAAAAATTCTATATTTCATAGAGTAAATAAAATTAGAAAAGTAGTATTAAAAGCTACTGGACAACTTCTGTATTTGAGTAAAGCCTGCTTCTCCTCTTACCGTCTACGAAATCCATATAGGCCTTTGGCAATCTCACTGTTGCGACGGACGAGGTTACTGAGTAGCTGAATATTCTGTGATCACCTGCCTTTAGGCTACCTGCATCCCATATGATCTCTGTTCCGTTGTACGCTTCTCTTACAGTTGGTTTTACAGACCCATGTGTTTCGTGTACTTTTGTTCCAGCTGGGACCCAATCTCTTATTTTAACATCGCTTAGGCCTCTTGTTTTTGGCGCTTTAAGTTCTAGAACAACACTGAAGCTGCGGCTTCCGCTTCTAACATATTTTTTCCTGATTAAAGGTTTTGAGGCGCGTACAGTAAACAGCACAACTAATATTATTATAATCACAACTGCAACAACAATTTCTATAACAATTAGCCAATTTTCTATTCTATAAGACAAGGATACGGTCTCACCTGGTTTTAACTTATCTATTGTAAATTCGTAAACAGCATTGTCTCCTCTATCTGAAGTTTTTGTTCCATTTGAAAATAATGTGACTATAGCGCTTTTAGGGGCCTCCTCATAAATTTTTATGTTTGTTTCTTCTTTGTTGCCTTTGTTTGTTATGTAGACAATCACATCTTCAGATAAGAAACTTGTTTTCGTGATCGACCTGGTCTGGTTTATGTTGTCTAGTTTAGAGACTTCGAATTGTTTTGTTCTTAGATGATTTGTTCCCAGAATTTTAACATTTAGTGTGTAATTCCCTGCCAAGAGGTTTGATAGATCCAAAGAATCGGATATCACACCTTCATTTGTTATTTCCTTTGAGAGGTTGACTGTTTTTACAGACTTTCCCTTCGAATCTGTTAACTCTACTAATACATCTGCTGTTTTTGTATCTACTGTTCTTAGACTTAAAACGAAATCGGCTTTGAGGCCTGCTTTCTCTGCCTTAAAATCTGTGACCAGGAAACCGTCTGGCGGGATTGATAATACATTTAATTTTGCAACAGACCTGACATCCGGGGCTTGCTCATTCTCTGCGACTATGTTAAAGGAGAAGCGGCCAATATCGTTTGAAGCGAAAATTGTTAAAGTTCCATTCTCAGTTGTTTTGTTTTGAGTTAGGTTTAATCTGTTTTTGTCAAAGCTTAGCCACTCGTTGTGTAGGGCTGGCTCTGAATAAAGTGCAATTTTTTGTATACCAAAGGTTAGGCTAGTGGAAACGATTAATGGGATGTTTACTTCATCGCCCATTTTAAGTGTGATATTTGTTTGGTTTAGCTTTAATTCTACTGGATCTGCTAGAACAAGACTAGACGAGAACAGAACCAAAAAAGCTGTAATCAGAACAATATAACTTTTCATAATATAATATATACTATGTCCTTGTATATATTGTTTTCTTGATTAAAGATGGGGGGTGGTCACCATAGATTTCCGCTTATTTTGTTACTTAAAAAGTCGCTAAAACTAAATCATACTATGTTTGAGTTGTTTTTACTTGCTATAGGGGCTGTTGGTTTTGGACTAGCAGGATACTTAGATCTAAAAACCACGGAATTTCCTGGTTGGATACCATACGGAATAATAGTATCTGTTTTGATTGTTTTGGGCATTGATGGGTTCATTACGAATAACTTTTCTCTAATAACAAATTCCGTTTTTCAAGGTTTATTGTTTTTGTTTATAGGGCTTGCTTTCTATTTTTCAAAGCAGTGGGGAGATGGGGATGCTTGGCTTTTAGGGTCTTTGGGTTTTTTGCTGCCAACAAGACTAGTTTTTACTCAGGCTAATGGCATATTGCCGTTTTATTTGGTTGTTTTTTTTAACTTTTTAATAGTGTGTCTTTTTTACATAATTGTCTATTCGATTGTTTTGGGATGTAAAAACAAGAAGGTTAGAAACCTGTTTTTTCTAGAATTAAAAAAAGGCTATAAAATGAAGGTTTTTTCTATAATATTGTTCTCGGTTTTTTGTGTCAGTGCCTTCCTTTATTTTAACACAATAATAATGAATATAACAACAAGTTATTTGCTTCTCTTTCCTTTGTTATTGGTCTGTCTTATTGTGTTAGCAGATTATACAAAGCTAATAGAAAAATATGAGTTCAGGAAAAGGGTTTTGACTAGAAGATTGAAGCCAGGTGATGTTGTTTTTGGCGGTAAGTGGAAGGGCCTTACAATACAAGATATCAAAAAAATAAAAACAAAATATGTAATTGTAAAAGAAGGTGTTAGATTGGCACCTGTTTTTTTATTAGCTTTTTTGATAACAATACTTTTTGGAAACTTATTGTGGTTTATTTAAAAAAATAGAAGGGGGTCAATTTTGCTTACTTTAAACTTTATTGACCCTTTGTACCCCTAATTTTCTAACAGTTGCTTTCCAAACTTGTGCTGGAAGCCAGTCTGGCCTATCTGCAGGGGATGAAACCTTTTTTCGACCGCCTTTGAATTTGTGAAGACTGTATGTTCCGTCTCTGTTTCTTCTTCCCCTTTCTCTCAACACAATGTCGCCTTCTCCCCTCGCCGCTGCCTTAAGGGCTGCTTGTCTTGGTGACCTTCCTGTGAAAACGCTTTTTTCTCTGTTTCCTTTTCTCAAGGAGTAATATTTTTTAGGACTCTTTTTTCTTTTTGCCATATATACTTATTTACCTCCCCTTACTTGAACTCGAAATCGGTTCAAGGCACTGAAGTTTATTTAAATATAATTTTTTGTATTTATAAACATATTCCCTGTTTGCTTGTTTTCATTGTATAATAGTAAATATTTCTTCCAAAAACCCTTTTTAAACAAACTGTTTATAGATAGTTATGAGTTATTCTGAATTGCCTAGAAAAATAGTTGTGGAGAAAGGGGCTGTAAATAAGATAGAAAATGTTATTGGTGGTTTGGGCCCAGAGTTTCTTGTTGTTGTGGATCCTATAACAAAAGATATAGCAGGCGAAGCTGTTAGAAAAAATGTTGGTGGGAAGTTGTTTATCATAAGTAACTCTACTTTAGAAGAGGTTAAAAGGTTGGAGGCTGAAAAGGCTGACTGTATAATCTCGGTTGGCGGCGGGAAGGTGATAGATGTTGGGAAACTTGCTTCTCATAACAAGAAAATTCCTTTCATTTCTATTCCAACAGCATGTTCCCATGATGGCATAGCTTCTAGAAATGCGTCTATAACAGTTGATGGGAAAAGCGCATCATTTACTGCAACAACACCCTTTGCTATAATTGCTGATTTGGATATATTGTTAAAGGCGCCTTACAGATTTTCTGCGGCTGGCGCGGCTGATGTGATTTCTAATTACACTGCTGTTTTTGATTGGAGATTGGCAAAAGATAATGGAGAGGAGTACAGGGAAGAAGCGGCTAATCTTGCTTTGCTTGCTGCAGACCTTGTCAGCAATAACACAAAACAGATCAAAGAGAAAACAGAAAAAGGGATTTACAATTTAGTTTGGTCATTGATTTATTCTAGTATTTCTATGACATTGGCAGGCTCTTCAAGACCAGCTTCTGGAGCAGAGCATTTGTTTTCTCATGCTCTTGATAGTTTAGGGAGCAAAGGCGTCCATGGAGAACAAGTTGGATTAGGAGCTATAATATTTGCTTGTTTACAAGGCCAAAATTGGAAAAAAATAAAAACCACTTTACAAGAACTGGGCTGTCCTACAACAGCTAAAGAACTTGATTTGGAACAGGATTTACTTATTGACGCTTTAATAAAATCTAAGGATATTAGGGAGAGGTATACTATATTAAACCAAAAGCCATTGGATAAAGAATTAGCTTTAAAAGTTTGCAAAACAACTGGTGTACTATAATAGGATTTGTATGAGAACCCCATTAGTCGCTGTAATAATAGTTGTATTGTTTTTAGTTGGATTTGGAGGCATCTATATATATAATAATGTTTTACCTAATTTGACACCCAACCCCACAAATACTCAAACTCCTGAACCTATTTTATATCAGGATAGGGATTTTGGATTTAGCATGTATTCTCCTTCTGGCTGGACAAAAGATCTCATAGTTGCTAAGAAGCTTGGACTTAAAGTGATGTTTGTTGGTCCACGGATTGCAGAATTTGTAAACAATGTTAATGTTGCAATTGGATTTTTGGGTGATGAAGGTATTGAAGGTTTTGTTGTAACAGGACCTGTTGACTCAAAACTCAAGGACTATAAACTTGTTTCTTTTACAAACACAACTATCGGAACACTGAAGGCCAAGGAGTGGGTTTATACAGCCAATATAAACAACTATAAGGCAAAAAATAAGCAGGTTTACATTTCGAAAGGTGGGAATTTCACAACAGGAGAAACATTATTTATAATAACACTGACTTCTCTTGAAGAAAATTATGATAAATTTAATTCTCTTGCTCAGCCAAGTATAGAATCGTTTAAGTTAGGTAGATAATATGAAGGTACTTGATTATATTCAAACTAAAAGGAAGAAAAAGGTTTTACACTTTACATTGATAGATCCAGATAAACAGGAGCCTAAACAAGCCGGGGAGCTGGCAAAGGTTGTTGAAGGTTTTGGATCAGATGCAATAATGATTGGTGGAAGTTGGGGGGATGCTTTTGGTAAAAAGTTGAATGAGACTATTTTGGAGATAAAAAAGGTTTGCAAGCTGCCTGTTATCTTGTTTCCTAGTTCTGCTCAACAGATTTCAGAGCATGCGGATGCCATACTTTTCATGTCTTTGCTGAATTCTAGGTCAACACAGTATTTGATAGACGAACAGGCAAAGGGCGCCATTTATGTGAGGAAATTTGGATTGGAAACCCTTCCGATGGCTTATATAATTCTTGAGTCAGAATCTACAACAGCGGCGGGTTGGGTTGGTGATGTTAGGGCAATACCAAGGGACAAACCAGAAATTGCAGCTGCTTATTCCCTTGCTGGTAAATATCTGGGTATGAAATTTGTTTATTTGGAAGGCGGCTCTGGGGCTAAATTGTCTGTTGCAACAGAAACTGTTAGAGCTGTAAAACAGGCTGTCGGCGACGATGTCCTTGTAATTGTTGGCGGCGGTATAAGGGATCCGGAAGTGGCAAAGGAGAAAGTAAAGGCTGGCGCAGATATCATTGTCACAGGGACTATTGCTGAGAACAATAGGGAGAAGTTGAAAGAAATTATAAAGGCGATAAAAGGTTAAAACATTTATTTTAAATATTTCTTGAACGCGTCAGATAAAACCTTTCTTTCCTTTTCTGTTAAAGGCTCGTTATTGTAAGTTCCTGGAGCTTTAGGCAATTGAACTGGTTGGGCCCAAGTTTTACCTGTTTTCTTTCTCCCATAAACATGAATATGGAAAAGAGGAGTATATCCAGGAAGCAAACCCCAGTTGCCGTTATACTGAAGGTTGGCCCACTCAACAATTTTTAGCTTTTCAACAATTATGTCAGCTACCTTTGCAGCTAGGACAAAAGCTTTTCCACACAGTTCTGGATCATCCCAACCTTTTGTAAGTTCTTTTTTTGCGAATATTCTCAGGTGTATGCCTTCTTCCTTTGGGATATGCGGATTTGAGGATGTTGTTATTGAAAATTCACCATCGCTCCATAATTCAAATCTTGGTGGGTGTTTTTTATCTGGCATATCACTCTACTATCTCTCCTCTACCAGCAGGAATGCAGGCCTGGATGTCAGAGTTTTGGATCTTTTCAATGAAAATCCTGTCTTCTGGTTTTGATTTTTGAAGTATTTTGTTTTTTACATTTCTTGATAATTCAAACGAATCCTTGTAGCCAGGTTGGACTGTTACGAAGTAATTAGAGTGTTTTCTGATAGCCATCACAGGACCAGAAATCACTTTTGCAACTCCTTTTTCCTTGTCAACTTTTATTCCAATGGACAATTTCAATTCCATGTCCTTAAACCAAATTCTTTGGCCTTGAATTACAAATGAACCCTTGCCTAAGGAACCTTCAGGTTTTGTTGCCTGCTCTGGCCTGAAAGCAGACACGTCTACTGCGCCCATATTTTTTGACCAGGCCTTTGAGTTGGCTGCAGAGAATTCAGCGGCTTCTTTCATTGTTACTCCATCAATTGGTTTTCCACCAGATTTAACCAGGACAAAAGCCGCCCCATGTATGTCTGCATGCAATAAAAAATCGTCTTTTTCAGCATGTTTTTTTACTATGGACTCGTTTTGGTTTTCATTGCGTCCTGCAATGACAAGGAAATCGGAAGTCGAGAAAAACCACTTAAACTTTTCGTACCACTTTTTCCTCTCTTTTCTAACAATTGTTGTTTTTTCTTCATGTAATTTTTCTAGAATAGGTTGTTGCTCTATAGCGACTTTTACTCCCTCTAATTTTCTTTTAGATTTTTTAGATTCTTCATAGTATGTCTCAGCGTTCTGCTCAATTGTTTTGTTAAAATCAATTTCCACTTCTTTTCCAGATAAATTTAATAGGAAAATTCCTTTGTGCTCATCGACAGACCTTACCTCGGGTATGTGTTTTAGCTGCTCCTTTATTTCTGGCCATTTTTTCCCTGCATAGAGGGCTTTCTTTATTGTTGTTATCGTCGAAGAAATTAGCTGATAGTTTGTGTAAATTAAATCGGCTGTTTCTCTTGTTTGTTTTGCGGATGTATCGAACCTTTCTAAGGCCTTCTCCTGTGTTTTTCTTATATACTCTATCCTTTTATCAACTTCAACTGTGTTTTTCTTTTCCTCTATATTTTGTTTTGCTGTTTCTGATTTTAGGAAAAACTCGTCAAACGCTTCTGAGAGTGTTGGCGTCCTTCTTGGCTTGGCTATTTGTGATTTTAATTCAAAAGGCGATACAACTGTCAAATAAGATGATGGCTCTATCTTTGCTTTTTCTAGCTTGTGTATACTATCATAGATTTTTTCGATTTCTTGAGAGTTGAGGTCTTTTGTGGTTTTGTTTTCATCAATCCCGCTAAGGAAGCATATTTCTTTTCCATATTGCTTTCCAAAACCAAATACAACAGCCAAAACAATTATTAACTTTTTATTCTGCATTCCAAAAACCTTTCTTAATTCATCTAAATCGGTTTTAAAAGGATTGAGGTTGGAAATGGGATATTTGTATGTTAGTTTTGGTTTCAGTTCTCTGTCTTTCCATACCTGAACTTGTAGTGGCATTATGATGTTGTGGGAGGAATCGCAGACAATTACGTTACCTTTTGAAAAAAGTTCGAGAACTAAAAAATTGCTATCTGTTTCAATCTCAACAATCCTGTCAAACTCTTTTTGAGCTATGTTTTTTATCTTTGTGTTTGTTAAATGTTTTCTCAAAAACATGCAGAAACTTGGTGGTTCTAAAGGGGCTTCTTTTTTATATTTGGTTACGAAGATTTTGTTTTTATCGACAAACAGCCATTGAGGACCCTGAACTGTACTAATTTCAAATAAGAACTGGTAGGATTCATTTATTTTGTATTGGTAAATTTTTCTAATTATTCCACCATTCAGTCCTTTTAACTCTTCAACAATAAACTTTATATCGAGGGCCGACATCTCATCTCTGGCCTGAACAAGTTCTTCCATAATATTAGTTGGATAGAATGGATAGAAATAGATGTTATTTCAAATCTTCAACACTCAGCTCTTTGAGGCTTGTTACTTCGCCTGTGGCAACCTGTAAAATTGGTTCTGCCTCCTTCTCAGTTGGTTTTCTTTTTCTGGTTTTTCTGAGCTCTGGTGAAGGCTGTTTTATTGGGACTGGACCCTGAGGTTTAACTGCTTCGCCGCCTTCTAAGGTTGCTCTTATTCTTTCCCTTATTGCTTCTTTGCTTTCGCCAAAATATCTTTCAAATTCATTTGTGACCCTGAGATTTTTTGTGTGGCCGACCCTTTCTGATTTTACCAATGCCCTTTTTTCCAGTTCTTTTATATAAACATAGGCCTTGTTTCCTTGCAATTTTATTAGTTCTGACTGCTTAAGTGGCTCTTTGTAAATAACAACCGCCAGTGTCCTTTTTGCCCCTTCTGAAAGGTCGGAATATGGGGTGAGGTTAGCTACTTTTGATAAGAACTCCTGCTTCACCTGCATCTGCCATCCTTCTTGTGTTTGAATAATTTCTATCCCTCTGTCTGTGTATTCTGTTGTAAGATCTTCAATTTCCTTTTTCAGCAGACCAAGAGAACCGATAGAAGAAATTCTCATCAATTCCTGTAAATTTAGAGGTCTAGGCGAAATGAACAGCGCAGCTTCGATTAGTTTTTTTTGGTCAGACATATCATCTTTTTGATTTCTTTACTTTTAACTTTTTCTTTGATTTGGTCTTTACGATTTTAGGCCTTTTTGGTATATTAGTTTCTTTTGGGATCTGCACCTCTTTTTTTGGTGACACAACCTCAACACTTTTCTTTGAACCCGAGGGCCTTTCTTTTTCGTGTCTCGCAGGGTGTGTTGGGACACGAGATCTTGAACGCCTGTTCAAGAGATGTGCGTTCATCTCTTGTGCCGACGCACAAGACATCTCAGCATCTTTCGCTTTTGTGAGATGTTGATCTAAAAGAAAGGGGCTCTTTTTGACATAGATTTCTTGGAAAAAATCTTCTTGTCTGCAGTAAACCTTTTTGTCCTGATGCAAATAAACCAGAGGTAGGAAAGTGTCAACTATGTGTTTTCTTTCCCAGGCTGGAACAAGCTTGGAAAATTGGACCTCTTCCTCTTTTATGCTTCCTAAAACATCTTGAATCCTTTTATACAGGACATTAATACGCTCTGTTATGTTTTCTGTTCCTATCGTGATTTTTTCTTTCATTGTTGCTGTCCTTACAACCCTTCTCTCTTCTGCTTTTAAAACCCTCTTCAAAGCGTTTATAAGGTCTGTGACAACTATTCTTCTAACCGGCCTTCTTTTATCCATCAATTCGAAATTCCCTATTTCTAGTCTGTGGATTCCGTTGGTTTTGACTGGCTCTTCAATAGAATCAAAAAATGTTTCTTCAGGAGCATCTCCTGGGATGTCGACAAGTTTGAGATAATCTGATTTCATTTTCAAAAGTGTTGAGGCTATTATTATGTATTTTGCAGGAATCCTAAAGTCCAGTTCTTTTGTATTTTTTATAGAGCCAAGGAATGTGGACGCTAAAACAGCAAGGTCTAAATTCCAAGGGTCAAGGCCTTGAGAAGCAATGATATCATAAATAATTTGTTCCCAGGAATAGTCTGCGGCCATTAAATTAATTAGTGTCTCTTCAGTAACTGTCTGAAGGGGTTGAAATTGTGCTTTCTCTTCTAGCTCTTGTGTGTGATCGTTCAGCTCGAGACTGGCTTTTCCAATCTCCATTCCTTGCTTTTCCATACATGGTATAGTATTGTTTAACTTACTTAAATATATGGAAAAAAGAGTGGCCGCTGTTGGTTTTGGAAGTATATAACATTGTTATACAAGTATTTATTACGTTCTATTCTACCCAGCCGCTTGTGCATGCATCTTCTGTTGCATCCAGTATATTTTCACATCTTCTTCCATTGCCACAAAAAGTGTCGACTGTTCCTACTGTTCCGTCTGGTCTACATTCTCTTTCCAAAACTCTTTTATATCTTGTTTTGAAAACCCTACTTGAAGGCTGGTTGCATTTATCAAGGATGGCAACCCCACCGTCTTTTGGAATTACCCATCCTGCTGATGTTGGTTGATTTCCACCATCTGAATCAAGACACTCTTGACGGGGCTCAAATTCATAGCAGACACCTTGGTAACATTCTGCTCCATACTCCGCCAAACAGTCGTGTCTTACTGTTTTTATTGAGGGGTTGGAGAAAAAACCGCCAGGACTACATACCAATTCAAGCATATACCTTGTAACACCATGATCTTGTAACGAGTCGCAAATATCTACTCTTCTTTCTACTTGCTTACCTTTTATAACCAAGGTTGCTGTCCCAACGGCAAAAGGATTGTCGCTGTTGCCATCGGGAGTTGTGTCAGTATCTTTACAGTAGTCCTGGCTTCCAGCTGCATTAAGCATCATTATGTTAGGGAACGCAGCGATAAGCAGCACACCTAACACATCCTCTTTGGTTATTTGAGCCGCTTCCTTAAAGAAATCATAAACTCGAGGATATTGTGCTATATCTATTTTTTTTCTTTCAGAGCTTTCAATCTTCTCAGGTTCTTTGTTTTGTATTTTTGTTCGTGTCTGAGTTAAAACATCCACCACATTACATCCGTATGTAACCCTTTCGCCTTCAGCCTCAAAATCTGTATATGGTATTTCTTGGCCTGTCACTGGACGTGTGATCTTGGCTCCATCACTTGTTTTTGCACACTTGGATCCTATAACTGGTTGTGGTACAGGAACTGTGACAGAGAACGGTTGAACAGGAACAGGTAATATTGGTCCTGGTTGAATTTCTGGTGTTATTTGTGTGCTTGTTTTCGGAGATTCCACAACTCTATTAACACAAGCCCCTTCAACACACTTGTAGTCCCCTAATTGAGAACAATCCTGGTTTGTAACCTCTAAAAATCCATACTCTGATCCTGAGAACTTACATGAATATTCAATTAGGTTTTCTACCGAACCGTTTAAAGGGGAACAGGTATCTGTATAGTTTTCATTTAATCCTGCTACAGTCCCTTTTATCAAAAAATTCTTTCCATTGTCGGTGTCGATTGTACACTTTTGGCCAGTTATACTACTCTCTTGACCCAAAACACTAGAAGTTAATATTACAAATGCCAAGACTACTGTTAAAAGTATTAGTTTATACATATTGTATAGTTAGCCAGGTAAATATTAAATACTATAATATTATGCGAATAGACCAAGTTTCTGAGAAATACCCAATACTGAAAAAAGTTGTGGATAGGATAAAAGAGATAGATAGGGTTGACGAGCTGTTCCCTCCGCAAGCAGACGCTATTGACTCTGGTTACTTAGATGGGAAGAATCTTGTTCTAGCTATTCCAACATCATGCGGCAAAACACTTCTCGCAGAATTAGCAATGTTGAAAACAATTCTTGAAACAGGAAAGAAGGCTGTTTACATCGTTCCGCTAAAGGCTTTGGCCTCTGAAAAATATGAGGAATTCAAAAACAAGTATGAGCCATTTGGGATTAAGGTTGCTATTTCTGTTGGCGATATGGACAGGTCTGACCCATGGCTCAGCTATACAGACATCATTGTCATAACAAGTGAGAAATTGGACTCTTTGCTCAGGCATGGGGTTAATTGGCTGACCAATATAGGGCTTGTTGTTGTTGATGAAATTCACCTGCTCGATTCGCCGCAACGAGGTCCAACTTTAGAAATAGTTATTACAAGGTTAATGGAGACTGCAAAACCGAAAATACTCGGTTTGTCTGCAACAATAAGCAATTATAAAGAACTTGCTAAGTGGCTGCAAGCCCTAACCGTGAAATCTGATTTCAGGCCAGTTTCCCTTTACAAAGGGATTTATTATAATGGAGACCTTTCATTCAACCCAAAAACAGAATACAACTTTAATCCAGAGGCAGAGGAGCCTGTTTTCGATTTTATAGAAAAAAAACTTGACATTAACAAACAATCACTTGTTTTTGTCTCAACAAGGAAATCTGCAGAATCGATGGCTGAAAAGATAGGCGGTCATATCTCTAAAAGATTGTCTCTTGAAGAAAAAGCTAAACTAGAGGAATTATCAGAACAAATTTTGAACAGTTTGGACAGACCGACATCCCAATGCGAGAAGCTGTCAAATTGTGTAAAAAACGGCGTCGCATTCCACCATGCAGGCGCTTTAAGTAAGCAGAGAAGCCTTGTTGAAAAATCATTCAAGAGCGGCATAATAAAAGTGATCACAGCCACACCTACCCTTGCTTGGGGAGTAAATATTCCAGCTCATCAAGTTATAATAAGGGATCTTAAGCGCTTTGCACAATTCAAAGGGATGGACTACTTGCCTATTTTAGATATTCAACAAATGCAAGGGCGCGCAGGCCGCGTTAAGTATGACACAGAGGGATACTCTATTTTATTAGCAAAAAATGAGGTCGAAGCAAAATACGCATGGAATAATTACATTAATGGACAACCAGAAAAAATTTATTCAAAATTAGGTGTTGAACCTGTATTAAGGACTCATGTGCTTGCGTTAATAGCATCGGAAGTTGTTTCATCAAAGCAGGGTTTGTTTAATTTTTTCTCAAAAACTTTTTATGCCTTGCAGTATGAGGATTTTGAAAGTTTAAAACAAAAACTTGAAAATGTGATGAAATTACTTGAGAAATTTGGTTTTATCACAGCAGACAAGGCAGACAACCCCTTCAGAAAGGCCAATGAATTGCAAAATACGATTGAATTGAAATCAACAACAATCGGAAAAAGAGTTTCTGAACTTTATATTGATCCCCTAACTGCCAATTACATAATAGAATCTCTTAAAAAAACAAAATACCTAACACCGTTTTGCATCTTACATATAATGTCGAGATGTCTCGAATGTAAACCTTTGCTCTCAACAAAAAAGAAAGACATGGAGTACGTGGAAGAAGTCCTTTCTGCCGAAGCCGACAATTTAATTGATAAAATTCCAAACGCGTGGGATATTGATTATGATGATTATGTGGACTCTATAAAGACTGCCTCATTTTTTATGGGTTGGGTTGAGGAATTTGGTGAAGACAAGATTTTAGAAGTTTTTGGTGTCACACCCGGGGAGTTGAGGGCGCGCTTGGAAACAGCAGACTGGCTATTATATAGCATTTCTGAGCTTTCTTTATTGGTTGGTTTTATGGATATATTGAAAGATATAAAGAAAATGAGGGTGAGAATGGAATATGGAATAAAGGAGGAATTGCTGGTCCTTGTCAAATTGAAAGGCGTTGGCCGCGCACGTGCAAGACTTTTGTATAGTTCTGGAATAAAGGATTTAGGGGACCTTAGAAAAATCCCCCAAGAAAGTTTGGCTAGATTGATTGGACCAAAAATTGCAGCGGAGCTGAAGGAACAGGTTCAAGTATGATAAAGGTTGTGTTATTCGATATTGACGGAACTTTGATAGATTCAGCTGAAGCAAATTGGAGATCAATAAGCACAGTAATTAAAAAATATCGCGGCAGGGAAATAAGTCTTGAAGAATACAAAAAAGACTTCTATGCCAATCCAATGCGCTCCGTGCTAAAAATATGCTGTCCAAAACTCACAGAAAAAGAGTTGGATGAAGCATGCAAATATGGTGTTTCAATTTACCCACAGTTCCACAAATTCATAAAAATAAACAAGAACGTAAAACAAGCTTTGGAAAAACTGCACGAAAAATTTGCATTGGGTATAGTCACTAGCAGGATAGGAACAAAAATACTAGACGATCTTGATTTAAGAAAATTCTTTCAACACATTATAACTTTTAACGATTATAAAAAACCAAAACCAGATCCTGAGCCTTTAATTGTTGCTTTAAAGAAGTTTGATGTCTTGCCAGAAGAAGCTGTATACATAGGCGACAACCAAAAGGACGTTGACTCAGCAAGAAGCGCTGGGGTCAAATCAATCATTCTCGGAAATGATGCAAAGGGCGATTATAATATATCGGATTTTAACCAGATTTTGGATATTCTAAAAATCTTAAATACTAGTTAATTCTAATAGATTATCTTATTACCTATGGTAAACTTTGATGAATTTGGGCCTGAAAAAATATTTGAGGTGTGGGACCCGAAGACCAGAATGCATGGATTCGTCGTGATAGACTCGACCGTACGCGGTGTTGGGAAAGGTGGCATCAGAATGACACCAACTGTTTCTATTGGAGAGGTTGCCAGACTTGCTCGCGCAATGACTTGGAAAAATGCGTTGGCAGGCCTTCCTTTCGGCGGAGCGAAAGCAGGAATTGTAGCAGATCCTAAAAAAATAACAAAAGAACAGAAAAAAGAAATTATCCAGTCCTTTTCTCGCGCAATCAAGTCAATATGCCCGAAACTGTATGTGGCGGCTCCTGATATCAATACAGCAGAGCAAGAAATGCAGTGGTTTACAGAGGCAAACGGTTCTTGGAAAGCGTGCACAGGCAAACCCTCAAACATATGTGTAGACCATAACGGCGGTAAAAAATGTGGAATACCACACGAATATGGATCCACTGGTTTTGGGGTTTTTGTGGCAACTCAGGTTGCGGCTAAATACATCAAATTAGATCTTAAACAAGCCACAGTGGCTATTGAAGGTTTTGGTAATGTTGGTTGGTTTGCAGCCAAATATTTTTCAGAATATGGAACAAAAATTGTTGCTGTGTCAGATTCGAAAGGTGTTGTTTACAAAAAAGAAGGGTTGGAGTTCAAAAGGCTTGATCAAACAAAAAAAGAAAAAGGAACTGTTACTGCTTATGGAGACTGTCAAACCCTTCCAGTGAAAGAAATAATTGGTATAGAAGCAGACATTTTGATTACAGCCGCAATTCCAGATTTAATAAAAAAAGAAGACGTTGGAAAAATAAAAGCTAAGTTGATTGTTCAAGGCTCAAATATTCCAACAACTCCAGAAGTTGAAGAGGAGCTGCACAAAAAAGGTGTGTTAGTTATTCCGGACTTTGTCGCAAATGCAGGCGGTGTAATTTCTTCTTATGCTGAATACAAGGGCAAGAACCCAGACCAAATGTTCAAGCTGATTGAGAAAAAAATTAAGGCGAATACGGAAAAGGTCCTGAAGAGAGCAAAACAAAATGGAGTAAAACCAAGGGACGCGGCGATGGAAATTGCTGTTGAAAGGGTTAGGGAAGCGATGAAGAAGAAAGGTAACAAGGTGAAAGCCTAAATTTGACATTATATCGGATAGTAGCTAATTCTATGTTAACCGATATGCGATTATTAAGGTACGATCCATTTGCAAATATCGGATAGATGCATTTATAAGCTATCCGATACAATATAAATCATGATAATTGACAAAGATCTACTTGAGAGGATAATTAGGAAGAAGAAAGATTTAGACTCATTAAGGCCGCTCCCAAAGTCGGTTTTGGAAAAATTAAAAAAACAGTTTTCAATAGAGCTTGCGTACAACTCAAATGGAATAGAAGGAAATAGCCTTACCCTTAGGGAGACCAAACTTGTGATAGAGGAGGGCATAACCATAAAAAGTAAGCCTTTAAGGGAGCATTTTGAAGCAATAAACCATCAGAAAGGTTTTGAATTTCTAGACAGTATAATTAAGGAAAAACCAAAAATAACAGAAGATGTCATCAAGAAAATTCACAGAACAATTCTAACTAATATAGACGATGAATATGCAGGAAAATATAGGGACGTTAATGTAAGAATTCTGGGAGCAATAAAAAGCCCCCCAAGATTCGAGAAAGTCCCAGATAAAATGGCTGAATATGTAGAATACATAAACAAAAACCCCGAAAACCTTAATATAATAGAATTGTCTTCCCTAATCCACTATAAACTTGTTGAAATACATCCATTTACAGACGGGAATGGGAGGACGACAAGGCTGCTTATGAACCTTTTCCTGATGCAACATGGATACCCTGTCACAATAGTCCTAAAAGTGGATAGGAAAAAATATTATGACAGGCTGAGGAAAGCAGATCAAGGGGATATCAAACCTTTCACAGATTTTATTGGAAGGAACATAGAAAGAAGTTTAGACATATACCTTGATTCATTTAAAGGAGGCCCTGATTTCATAAGCTTGGGTGAGGCCGCAAAAGGCACACCATATTCACAAGAATATCTTAGCCTTCTGGCAAGGAAAGGTAGGATAGAGGCCCTAAAACTGGGAAGAAACTGGATGATTAAAAAAGAAGGCATTGATAGATATCTCAAATCAAAAAAGAGATAGTTGCTGTTGAAAGGGTTAGAGAAGCGATGAAGAAAAGGAATCTATAAATTATTTCTGCAAATACTTTTCTTTGCTTTTCTCATCGTGCGCATCAACAAGTTTGTAATTAATTGTCAGTTCTTCGCCAACCTCAATGTCCCTCTTTGCTATTCCACACACCTCAATATCACCAGGTAAAACTTTAGTATTATCAATATTAGGATTGATAGAATGATTTGTAAAACGGCTGTCATCAATTGAGTAAACATACTTTTTCGTCTTCTTTGATAAATAAGCGGAGTGTTTTATTAGTTCTCTTTGTAGCTTTGGTATTTTGGAAACTTCTTTAGGGTCAAATAACAAATCAAATTTTGGGTTAAACCTACAAATTACAGTGCCTTTAGGTATTTTTTCACCGGCAAAAAGTCCTATCCCTTGAATTTTGCTAGGTGCAACATATGTTTTTACATACAACATAATAAATTGAAGTTATTTATTTTATAACTTCCTCCATCCAATCCCACAGCTTGTGAATGAGCTTGCGTCTGCTGACAGGAAGACTTCTTCTGTTTCTGGGATTTGGCTGCATTTACTTTCCAAATCACCTAGTTTTTGAGAAGATTGTGAACTTTCAACAGCTGCTGACGTAAACTTTGGCGAGCTTGCTGTTGTACTTGTGATTTCTGCCGGAGTAAACTTGGGGGCTGTTAACTTAGTCTGTGCTTGTGTGCAACCGCTTACCAAAAGCACTGCAATTAAAATTAAAACAAGGTACTGGATTTTCATAATATTTTTTCTAATACATAATATTGATTTAGACAACTTTTATATAACCTCACATTATTATATCACAGCCTTTTCCATTCATCTTTACATTTGTGATATAAGTCTTTGAGCTTAGAAGCATCTTGATCTACATTAAATTGTTGGATAGCGTTTGCAACTTCTTTATCACATATACCACAATTAGAAGCCTGTCTGTGTCCTGATAGATTTTCATCACTTAAACCAACAAATAACTTACCTTCAGATTTGATTCTTCCCAGGCGTTCAGCTGTTTGTATAATAACTTCGGCCACACTCCATAGTTTTGGTGGCTTGTATTCTCCTAAATTGAAAAGTGTTTCGATAGGCTTACCTCTGACTACAAAAACAGGCTCGAAAGCTATTCTCGTATATACACCGTATCTTTCAGATTTTTCAAGAACATGTGTTGCTGTATCTACTGCATCTCGTATAGCTTCTCTCTCAGAAAGCCCATGAGGTTTAATAAGTACATATGACACAAAATCTATGCCAGCTTCTCTACACATCTGAAATATTTGATCTAAATGCTCCTCTGGAACACCCTTGTTCAGGACATTGTTTCTAATCTTCGTATTAGAAGATTCATATCCAAAAGCCAATTCCAATATTTGATCTTCTCTTAAACAGCTCTTAGCCTCTTTCAATTTTTCTATTGTTAAATATCCTCTTCTTGATTCTGTGAGAACTCTTTTTACTGTGGGGACCGATGCTGTTCTTGATAGTAACCGCTTTCGTGTTTCTGGTGATATTTCTCTGTCATTATAGAAGTTGCCTAGCGTGGCCAAATCAAAATGTTCAAACTTCCCTTCTTTCAAGAGCTCTAATGCTTGATCGTGTTGAGCTTCTAGATTTTCGCTTCTAATCTCTGGGCTTGCGTATTCTGCAAAGTTGCACATTGTACAGCCTTTTTTGTTTTTGTCATATTCACATCCAATTGTTCTGTAAACAACAAACAATCTCCCAGCTGGACTACCTTTAATGCTGATTTTACTCGTGCCTACATAAGCTGGGGTGTTTAGCCAATTTTTATTTTTCATACGATCACTGATCTTTATCCATGAAAATTCCAATCTGGATTCTGTTGCTTAAACAGAGATATTTGTGCCTCGTTAATTCCAATATTATAGCTCATGCTTCTGTCGTGCAAATTGATTTTTTTACTCTCACAATCAATATCAGCCCTGCCTGCTCCAATTAATTCATATCCGTCACCTATATGTTTGGGAATTTCAGACGGAGTAAACTTTAAACCTCCACCCAAAGGATCTGGCATTGTTTGGTAGGTTTTTCTTCTTTCGTCTGGGTCCAAAAATTTATCTAAAGTTGAGCTGTATGGTCTTCCATTGCGCAGTGTACATCGATCTCCTGGACCTTCCAATAACAATGTCATCGTGTATGCATGCCCACATGCACCAAACCACAGATATTTATCCCCATCCATTTCTATTTGTATGAATGTGTATTTTCTTGATTCGTTTGGTAGATTTGTTTTGATATTTTCCATATCACATCAACCTCACTTAAGTATTTGCTACTTACAATTAGTAACAGCTGTTTAGACAATATTAATCTGTGTCGCACCAATATGGTACGACTATTTAAGACTGAAAAAGAAGAATATTATATGGATACAAATATTTTGAAAAGTATAGGCCTTGTTGAAAATGAGATAAAAATATACCTAGCCCTCCTCAGAACAGAGCCCATTACAGCGTATGAACTGAGCAAGAAAACGGGCATATATAGGGCCCACATATATGATAAGCTGGAAAGATTGATGGAAAAGGGTTTGGTTACACATGTATATCAAGGAGCAAAAAGGTATTTTCAGGCAACTTCTCCGGAAAAAATCAAAGATTATTTAGAAGAGAAGAAATTGGAGCTGGAAAACCAGGAAAAGGAAATTGATAATATACTACCAGATTTGAAAGCTCTTCAAAAATTGCCGAAGGAGAACACTAAAGTAGAAGTTTTCAAGGACAAAGAAGGGTTGAAGTATTTTTTGAGGGACATAATAAAAACAAAAAAAGAGGTTCTAGTTACCGGTATAGATGATGAAAAATACCAGGAAAATTTGCCTCATTTTATGAACCAATATTTTAGAGATTTGAGAAAAAATGAAATAAAAGAAAGGATAATAACCTCAAAGAAACCGAAAGTTTTTCTTTTCGATAAGAAGATTGCACCTACAACATCATATAGATTTTTGGAGGAAAAACAGTTCAACCCAACGAACACCTTTGTCTATGGAAATAAAGTTGTGATTATCTCGTGGGGAACACCTGTAACAGCAGTTATGATAGAAAATAATGGAGTAGCGGAAACATATAGGAATTACTTTGAGCATCTCTGGTCAATTGCATCAAAGGAGAATAAATAATTAAGAAACCACTCACGGATTGGCTCATTTACATTGTTACAAACCTTTAAATATTCGCAATACCATCTTTGAATACTATTGTACAAACGTCTCCCTTATACAGGAAATTGTTTGCGCATATAACATATAGGAGGAACACATGGCCATGACAGAAGGTACTGTAGAATTTGAAACACTAAAAGCAGAAGAAGTCAAATTCGGTAAAAACAACTTTATAGAAGTCGCAAGGAAAAAAGCAAAGGCAGAAACTGGTGAAAACGAGTTTATTGCCATATCCAGAGGCTTCTTTTTGCCAGACGGCACAAAGAGGTTCAAAAGATCTATTGCTGTCCCTGACGACAAAGCAATAATAAACTTCATTGCTGACCACCTAAAAGCATTGTAAGGCAATAAAGAATTTTAAAGAAACATTTACTTATTTTCTTTTTATTTTATTACTTAGCTGCTGCTTTCTACACAAACGGCACTGCGAAATTAGCGATCAAAAGGATTAGGCCAAACCAGCTGACATAGTTTGCTATTCTCTTTCCATGCTTTTTGGACAGCTTCTTGAAAACAAGGTCCCACATTCTTCCTCCGTCTAAAGGACCGATCGGCAGAAGGTTAGCTAGACCGACACCGAAATTTATTAAGAATAGGAAGAAGAAAAGGCCTTGGAAAAATAATAATATTCCTGCATATGGAAGAAGTTCTGTCTTGATTATCTGCTGCGTCGCAACGCCTGTAATTCCTATGAAGCCGCGGACTGTGGTTGTATTTGGCTCTGCTGCTGTTGTAAGTCTATATTGTTTATCTTCAACTGCCGTTTCTTTCACAACTTTTGTTTTTACAATTATTTCTTTCTCAGGCCCTATTGCTTTCAAAGCTGTGGAGAGGTCTTTTGCATCCTTTATTGTGTAATTGTTTATTGCAACAATCACTCCTGTCAAGTTTGCTTGTTCAGCTGGCAAGTCCTTTACTAATCCTTGGAAACCGGCACCTGAGGCTTGGTATATTCCAGAGAACCCTAATATCAGGATTCCTAAACAAACCACAGCGAGGATGAAATTTGCCAAGGAACCGGCTGCAAAAACGCGCTGCTGAACCATGAAACTTTTCTTCTGCAATTTCTTTTCGTCTGGCTCCACAAAGGCTAGAGGAATAACTAACAACAGCCCCCACCCAAGCGATTTTATTTTTATCTTGCCAACAATGGACATCACTCCGTGCAAACCTTCATGCACAATCACAAGCAAAGCTATCGCGATTATCCAATACCAGAACGGGACAGCTAAGAAGCCGGGACCAACAACAGTTGTCTGTGTTGGTGATGGAATTAGGAAAGCTAAACCAGCGGTTGCCGTACCTGCACCTTTTGCTTCTGTTATGCTAACCAAATTCAGGATAAGTGTTGCAACAACAAATATCGAGGCACAAAAACCGATAATTACACCAGCACTTCCTAGATGTTTCCAGAACTTGGGGAATTTTTCCGCCAGCCTTGTTATCGAGCTCTTCCCAAACTGCGTCCTTCTCAGCAAAACAATAGATTGCCTGTCAAACTTCTTCCTGTCCTTTATAACATATATTGCTACCAGAACAGCGAAGACTATAACTGAAAGCGTGTAAGGATCTTGCCAGAATTCAGACATATTACAGTAATATAGAACGGGTGGTTAATAAGTGTTGATATTTTTTACTCAACATCGTCGAAATCTCAACTAACCAAGTGGCTTTGACAGTATTATTCTGCAGTGCTCACAGATCAACTCCTCAATTTCTAGATAATTAGCGCCTTTGTCTTCCTCTATCACATCCTCATGTCAATATAAATGTGGTGTTTGGCTCCTCGTAAAGCATGAACTTATCTTTCCCACAAAAACAATGCACTGGCATTACATTACTTCTTTATAGCATCTACAAAGCGGTTCATTTCAAGAAAGCCCTTTATCATCCCAACATCTTCTTCAGCGAGAGGTAAAACACTTCTCGGACCTTCTTCTGGCCTTCCACTATCATATAGAGATAATTTTAACCTTAAAAAAACCTTCTGTATTCCACCGGGTCGACAATCTGCTTCTGGTGGGTGAGCTATTGCAAAATCTGGATTTTCTACCCTCCATTCGCCTACTAGATTTGGAAAAACATGATTTGGTGCTTCGTCTTTTGGCACAGCAATATAGAGATCGGTTGAGCCTCCAGGAAATGCATTCGGATATTTTCTTAACAAGTAACTATCAATACATCTTGAAATCCCATTTATTCTACCTTCCAATTCCGCTAGGTATAAACTGTCTTTATCCCGTCTACAAGTATTATCTTGATTAACAAATATGCAATCGAATGAATTTTCCATAGCACTTATATAGTATGTGTATTTATAAAGATTACCCCTTCTAAGTAGTATCACACTGTGGGCAGCCTGTTAAACGTTTTTAAATCCAAAAACCAAGTTTCCTATAATATAGCTATATGTCATATAGTTAAAAAGGTGACTAGATTTATGAGCGAAGAAGCAGCACAATTAGAAAACCAGCCGGTTGAACAGCCAGTAGAAGGACAACCTAGTCCTGAAGCTGTTGAAGAAGAGGTTAGTGAAGAGGAAGAGGCGAAAGAGAAGTTACCATTTCCAACAGCTACTATTGTTAGATTGATGAGAGCGCACTTGGACAAGGACAAAATAATCAAGAAGGATGTGAAAATAGGGATGAACAAGTGGCTTGGCAGCCTTGTGGCAAGAGTATCAGGGGATTTGAATAAAATACCATACACAACCCTACATTTACATGAATTCAGAGAGTCGATTAAGGTTTATCTAGAACTACAGGAATTCTACAAAGAAAAAGAAAGGATCCTTGCACACCTAGACGCAATTAAAAAGGATATACAGAGATTGGAAAGGGATCTAGGGAAAGATGAGGGAAGCCAGTTACTAGGTTGAAACATGTCTTTGCTAAATAGATGAGAGATCTGTTTCGTCCGCTTATTGTTTGAATCTAGTTAAACAATCATATTCTAAGCATTGTTATGCAAAGTGACGACCATTGCTAGATAGCAGAACTGTTTTTTAGTTGTCTATTGTATCCAATAGGATCCCAAAATTCTCGAATTTTTCTGATCTTACCATTTTCAAGGGTAAAAATACAGACTGCTTTGATATGTATGGGTACTTTTGTATACTCTTTGTTTTCATGAGTTCCAGTAAAATGACCTCTGCCATTAAATTCAACCATCACAGTATTATCATCACCCAATATGTTCAGAATATCAAATTGCCAATCAGAGAGTTCAGAATAGATCTGCTTCATGTTTGAAATGTAAGCATCTTTTCCTGCAATCGTCTTTTCGTTGCCAACAACTTCGTGTTCGATGTCAGGATGAACATACGATGACCAGGTTTCCCAGTCTCTTCTATTCTCAGATTCGAGAAATGCTTTGATACTGTCGATTGAATTTGATTTATGATTCATAAATGAAAAACTCTAGAATTTTTGTTACCCGTTGTTTTGTATAACACCCTCTTATCATATCATTTATTGTAATAATTGTGCGCCTGGAAATCAGCATGCAGTTTTTTTCCTGTTTCAGAAAGCTTGATTGTTATTGTTTCTAAGCCTGAAAAATCAACAAGCTGCAATTCCTTTAATTTCTTGATGGTTTTTATTTCTTTTTCTGCTGATGTCGTGTATTCGCCTTTTGGTGATGTGTGAATTTTGTTGAGCCAGTGAGAAATCCCAGTAAGCTGGTCATTTACCTTGAATTCTGGCATCATTAGATTTAGGTTATTTTTTAGTTCTCTAACTCTCATAGTAAATCCTTTTCTTTGGTAAGTATAGCTGGAAAATGGCAAAGCCATTTTCGGTCTTTTTTAGCTTTCTTTTGGAAAAGAAAGATAGCCTCTAATTACAAACTCTTTTAGTCTTTTACCAATATAAAGCCGGTATTTGATTGCAAAAAACAGCAATACCAAAAGACCTACTATTTCTCCTCCAAGATTGTAAGGTTGTGTGACTGTATTGTGCAGGACGTCTGTTAGCTGGAAGCTTTCTAATTTCTGGAAACCGCCATATAGAGGCCAGAGAAGTGTTTGTGGATCTCCCCACATTCGATCAAGCAAAAGATGTAGCCAAATACCCGATGTTAGACTTATTAGAATTTTACTTTTCCTGAAAGCAGATATTATTGACATTATTCCTGCAAACAAAACAGTGTGCAAAATTACTCTACCATTATTTATATCTGTGAGCAAAAATCCTATGACTTTGTCAAAATCAGACAGCAGCGCGCCAATTAAAACAAACCTGTAATCAAATTTTCTTTTAACTAAAAAACTAATTACTAACATCACCAACAAACTAATTCCAAGATGACCGAAGACGAACATAGAGTTTATTATGTCAGCTATATTAAAGCCTTTTACGCACGTTTCTATTTTTGGATCGCCTAAATGTCTTGCAAGGCATCTTGTGTATGCAAGAGAACATCACCAAGTGCCACCGAAGCTATATGATATTTTCTATTTAGCATGAGGTAAGTTAAGTAAAAAATTATTTAAGCTTGTGCTGTTTCGAGTTAAGTTTATAAATACATATGAACATAGATTCATATGAACTCGAACCTATGCGAAGGTTTTTTTGCAGTATTGGCGGACAGGAACAGACTTTCTATAATAAGCTTAATTTTAGATAAAGATCTCACAGTAAATGAAATATCTAACCAATTGGATTTAGAGCAAAGTCTTGTTTCTCATCACCTAAAAACGCTCAAAGACCATGGATTTGTCGATTATAATATAGAAGGGAAAAGTCGTGTTTATTCTGTGAACAAGGAAACAGTAAGACCGCTGATGGATATAATGAGGTCGCACATTTCTAAAACATGCGGCTTTGCTTGCGAATATAAGGTTAAAGAATGGTCGACGATGGAGCCGATGAAATCGATAGGGCATGAAACAGAAGTTGTCATGGAAAAAATAAAAATTTTGACAAAATACTCTGACCAAAAAATAAACTCCAGGAAAAAGCTGAAGGATGTGTCTGATTTCTTCAACACCACAATGATTACACATTTCAAATCAGAGGAGAATACCTTGTTCAAGAAGATGAGGGGGAAAACAAAGGTTGTTGAGGAGCTTTTAGATGAACATAAGTTTATGAGAAAAAAGTTCTTGGAGCTAAAAAAAATATCTGACTCTGAAAACATAGACAGGGAAAAGCTGAAAGGCGTTACAAATTCAATCTCAAAAATAATCAATTCCCACATAGACAAGGAAGAGAATATTCTGATCCCCAAAGCCAAGCAGTTGCTAACAAAGAAGGAATTGAACGAGATTGCGCAACAGAGCGAAAAAATGGAGGCTGAGGTATAATGGTTCTTGCGCCTTTCTTGATCATGTTTAGAGAAGGGTTGGAAGCGGCCTTAATTATTGCAATACTCATTGCTTATCTTAGTAAGACAAACAAATCAGAATTCAAGAAGTATGTCTGGGGTGGCGCTGGGCTAGCTATCGCATTAAGTGTTATTATAGGGGCTGTTGTGGTTTTGTTTTTTGGAACTTTACAAGGAGTTGCAGAACAATTATTTGAGGGGATTACAAGTCTTCTTGCAACTGTGGTTTTAACAGCCATGATTTTCTGGATGGCAAAAAATGCTAAAAATATTAAAACAGAGCTTCAACAAAAAATAGACACTGTTGTATCAAACAAATATACAATAGGCCTTGCTGCTATTGCTTTTATAGCGGTGTTTAGGGAGGGTATTGAAACAGTCCTCTTCTTGACAGCGTCTTATGCAGTTGATTTTGGTGGAACAACACTTGGAATAATACTGGGTTTGATTCCCGTAATAGTTCTTGCTTTCCTCTTATTAAAGGGCACAATAAAACTTCCACTACAACAATTTTTCAAATATACAGGCGTCCTTTTAATAGTTTTTGCCGCTGGGTTATTTGGTTTTGGAATACACGAGTTGATGGAAGCGGCAGAAAGCTCTGGTATTGAATTTGGTTGGTTTGGAGAACACACATATGATATTAACCCTAAAAACTCTACAGACATTTTGCATGAAAAAGGTGTTGTTGGCTCTGTGTTCAAAGCTCTTGTAGGGTATGACGGGAACCCAGAAAACTTGAGGGTTATTGGGTATGTCTTATATTGGCTGTTTATCGGCGGCTATTTCCTGCGCACATACAAAGGAATTTCTTTTAGAAAGACTGTGAAAGCCAAATTAGGAAGATCTCAAAAATTGTAAAATGTTGATTTATGGTCTACAACAACCAGTTATGTTTAAGCGGATTAGGGGAATGTAAAGGCAGGCTTTTAGGATACATTAAATTAAAAACCAACATACAGGAAGCTATTAATCTTTCTTTAATTCGACTGGATGAGTATAGAAGGGATTTTGAATACTTTAAAAGAGAAGAACATGATAGGGAAATGACGGCTGTCTCAGTGTCTCTTTTGACTGCAGAAAAAGTTGGGCTTCAAAAACTATTTGGTTTGAGAAATTATTGCTGGGGTAAAATCAGGGAAACAGAACATGAGAAAAGGGCATGGGAAGAAGTTTATTTTGACAACTTAGTAACAGAGCCTTAGTTTTCACTCTCTTCTAGGTTTTGGATTATCGTGGGTTAGGATTGGATATATACCCCCGTGGTCGGGTCCCCACATGGCGGTGAAAAGCGACGGAGAGCATCTTCCAGCTAAATGACCCATTGCTCCTCCGACAATTGGTGGGTTTAGATCTGGATAATGTTTTATTTGCATTAGCCTGTCGCCCCTAACAACAGCCATTTCAATGGTGGGACTTTCAACATATTCTTGCGCTATATAACTTCCATTTGCTCTTCCTTGTTCTACAGTTCTTCTCCAATCTTCAAGTGATCCTCTTGGACCATGTACCATTTTTCCAACATAAACCCCTCTTCCACAAGAACCCTTGACTGGTTTTAGGACCCACCTATCTTTGTTTTCCAAAACATCTTTTACAACATCATCTGGAACCCTGGACAAGTTTGCTGTCCTTGGTATATATTCTCTAAGCTCATCAAGTTCGGCTTCATCAAAACACTGTCTAAATCTGTCATCCCACAAAACTTCAAACAAAGATTTTGCACTAACCAACTCGCTTGCAAAAGTGTTGACTACTGCCAACCCATTGAGCTCTGCTTGCACAACTCTTCTATATCCTTCGTTTTTTTCGTCCCCTAAAACATGGTGCCACTCGAAAATTCTGTAGGCGACATCTATAGGCCTTCCATCAACTGTTGCTTGTTGGCCATCATATTGGAAATCTGGTGGGTGAATTAAATCACAATCAAATCCTCTTTCTCTGACATAATCCCTAAACCAAGTATGAATAGGGACTTGCAGGGGGTCTTGCGGGACAATAATCACAATGTATGGCTTTTCTTTTCCAGATGCATCAACAAGCTGATCCAAAACTAGTGAAGAGTTGTAATGCTTTTTTGGTCTAGATATATGAAATCCCTTGTTTTTCATTTCCTCTTTAAATCTCCTATACAGAACGTTTTCCTGAAGGGTTTCCAACATTACATCTGTTCTCATCAAACCACCGGGCCACGAAACATTTACCTCATGTGCCTGTATCCTTCCCTCAGAAAAAACAGTGTCCGGCCTTATTATCCTTGGCATCCTGCCGCCTTTGGGTTTGTATGTTAGAAGCTGACTTAGAACATTATCTATATTCAGAAAATCTCTCATTTCGCTTGCCTGTTCATGACTTGGGTTACCAACAACCTCAACAACATCTTCAACTGCATTCCAAACAAGTTTAGAAAACCTTCTATACATCTTTGTAATTTTTGGATTTAGAAAAAGAGGGTATAAGTTAGTATGGATACCAACACTTTTTGCTCTGCTATTTTCTGCAAAATAATGCATTTCCTGTTTTACAAATCCAGGATCCTCACGCTCTAGAGACTCCAGAAATCTCTGGAATTCTTCAACCATCCAAAATTCTGACATACAGTGTATATCCGGTTAACTTTATAAGCATGTCGATGAGGGAATGCGAGGGGTGAGATATCCGTTTTCTTTCGTGAACATTTCTTTTTACTTACTAAACGAAAGAAAGGTTCGAACTCACGAAGTCACTAAGACGCTGACCCCTCAAGCCAGTGGAATAGGCCACTATCCGACCCTCGCAAACCTTGTGGATACGATAGATTTATATTTAAAGCTTTATTATATACTTAATCCAAAAGAGAGGTAGGAAAGCGACAACAGATGGACGAAACCGACAAAGTCGGTTTCCAATCAAATTCCGCTTTCGGTTTTTAAAGGTAGCTATATATGAATATAAAAGTGCTTGATAAGGCTGATAATAAATTAACGTTTGTTCTAGATGGAGCAACCCCAGCATTTGCTAACTCTTTAAGAAGGATAATGGTTTGTGAAGTCCCTACACTTGCTGTTGATACTATCTCATTCCATGAAAATGGATCGGTTCTTTTTGATGAAATCATATCTCACAGAATAGGCTTAGTTCCTCTTGAGTTCAATCCAAAAGACTACAATTCAATGGAAGAGTGCAAATGTAAAGGAAAGGGTTGCTCTTCATGCCAAGTTGTTTTGGCTCTTGAGAAGACAGGTCCTGGAAGCGTTTACTCTGGCGACCTTAAATCTTCTGATAAATCTGTAAAACCAGTAGATGATAAGGTTCTTTTAGTTGAGTTATTGGAAAATCAAACACTAAAATTAGAGGCGACGGCAAGGCTGGGAACAGGCATAGAGCATGCTAAATGGCAAGCAGCAAATGCGGTTTATCAATATTATCCTGAGATCAAGGTAACAGACAAGGACAAATTACAAAAACATCTAAAAGGGGCTTTGAAGGGATTGTTTGTTGAAAAAGGCAACAAATTAGAACCCACAGACCTTACAAAAGCCGATCTTTACAAACAAATTGAAGAAGAGACAGATGCTTTAAAGGTTGAGTCTGATCCAACAAAATTTTTATTCAGAGTCGAATCTATTTCGGGTTTAGAACCAGAACAGATAATTTCCGCTTCTGCCAAAATACTAGAGGAGAAGGCCGTCACCTTTAAGAAAGAGTTAACAGATTTAAAATTGAAGGATTAGATAAAACTGGCCTTTCAGATATGTCAGAAACATTCAAATAGTTAACTGTTTATATTATAATTATGACATCGGCTAAGCTTGTTATTGTTTGGGTACTAGGGGCATTTTTTTTACTCGGCGGCACATGGATTTTGAACAATCTTGAAAGCACTCTTGGAGTTTCTGAATTATCATATTTATTTGCTATTTTGATTGCTTTGGTTGCATTCTTGATAACAGGATTGTGCTGGATATCAGTGGCTGCGGCACATCACTAATTGCAGAAATAAATATATTTATTTTGGGTTCTTTTTTGCTTGTTTCCACAACAGCTCGAAGTATTTTTTGTAACCATCAGCTAATTCGCGGTTTTTTATGACAATTATAGTGAGTGGATCCCAGATTGTTATTACAACTTTATCGCCATAAACCAATGTCGGTGTTGGGTTGAAAAATTCTTCTGGTATAAAGCGGTATTCAGCTGCTTTCTTTTTGTAAATAAATTTGGCTTTCTCGCTAGCCAATAGCCTTTCCTTTATCCCGATCTTTTCTTCCATTTTAAAATATTGCTCCATAAGGTGGGGAAACATTTCCTTATACTTTGTCTCGTCTATTCCAAATCCAACAACATCTTTGCCCGCCCTTATTATATCGGTAAGGGATGCTTTCAGGCCTTCTTTTCCTTTGTACACCTCCACATTTATTTCTTTTTCTTCTGTTTTCAGAAGTTTTGCCAGATCAGGGACTGCAAGCCTTAATTCCTCCTCCTTTTCCTTCATAAAATCTAGAAGCTTGTTTGGGTGAGCTGCAGAATAATGATTTATTTTGTTTTGGCTCACACAACTCACCAAACCCTTGTTCTTTAGTTTCTCCAGAAAGTCATAAATTGCTGTCCTGTGTATTTTTGTCTCTTGTTTTATTTTATTTACTGGAACAGATCCAAGCTTCAGGAGAGCTATGTAAACTTTTATTTCACCTTCACTGAGGCCTATGTCTTCTAGAATTTTTTCATAACCCATATTCTGTTTTTGATTCAGTTGTTTATAAGTGTCGTCATTTATATGACAACACTAGTTTATATTTATAGTTACCACTTGTTAATTACAAATATATGAGGTATGATATGGGATACATTTCAAATGTAATAGAAGGGTTTGGAAATGCGTATAAATCGCTCAAGTCCAGAGGAAGAGAGCTTGCCATAGCAGGATCTATACCAATGCTAGTTGCATGTTCGTCTGGTCCAAATGTTCCTACACAGGAATCTTTTAGAGAATTCAGGGATACTGTCTTTCAGATGAAAGAAGAAGGTGAAGGCAAGTTTTTATGTTCTGGAGCCGATGGGGCTTTTGGAACCCCTGAATATTCAAATGGATTCCGTGCAGATGAATACAGACTTGGGAAAAAGGTTCTCACTAATTTCTGCCATTACAAAGGTAGGGAGTGTGACACATCAAGTTATGATTTTGACCTTGATGGTGATGGACAAGCAGATGCACACATAACTCTAATACACGATTATTTTGGTCCCGGCAGACACTTAATAGGTGTCCCAATATCAGAAGAGTTTAGGGTTGGGGAAGAAAGTGAAGATGAAAAATAAATTTAATTAGGGAGTGATTTATGAGCGATTTAATAAACAGACTAAGAAGGTATTCGACTATTCAATGGGAAATACTTAAAATAGATTGCAAAGAAGTAGCGAGATATGATGAAGAATCTTTCAGTCATGGTTTTGTATCAGGACAAATAACTGAGGGCAAGCGAATGATTACAGATATTCAATCAACGTTTCCAGACATTGATAAAGACATGGCGCCAGATGTTTCCATAGAAAGTTTAAAGGGATACGCATCCAGACAGAGAGGCGCATTAAGAAAAAATAAGGAAGATCTCAAAGGATTTTCAGAGAAATCTTATGATCAAGCTTTCTCATGCGGATTAGTAAGACGTGGGGAACAAGCAATAATAAATTTGTACACGATTTGTAGGGAACTTGGTAGCGTAGATAGTATAAGTGAAATATGGGAAGCATAACAACAGAGGCTTTTCCTGATTGGGGTGGCATAGGAGACCAGACAATAAAATGTTCTAAGTGCAAGTTTAATTTTGTGCTTCCCATGGTTTCCATGGTTGGTAGGGGTGATGGGGGAACTAACAGAGGAATTAAGAAGTTGTGGGATTCAACGCTATCGAGAAAAAAACAGAATGTTCACATAGTTGCTTTCATGTTCCCTAAAACAAAAATTTGCAAAAAGTGTTATAAAGTATATGAAATGAAAAACGATAATGAAACTCTTTGTTTTGAGTACAAGTATTGGGAAAGTTTTAATGAAGACCAGTTGACACAATCCATGTTTAATCAGATATCTAAAAACACGATGAAAAAAGGTTTTGATGAAATTATAAAGTGTGATTGTGGCGGTCGTGTTATGGAATTCAAGAAGTGTCCTATTTGCTTATCAGAACTACTTTTTTCTAATATTGAGTTTGATGGTGTGCCTGTTGTTCTTCAAAACAAAGTATTAAAACATCAAATCTAAGTTTTTAGATGAACGAACAAAAATTCCATGTAGGCATCAAGGCTCTTATTTTGAATGAGAAAAATCAGGTTTTAATTTTCAAGCAAAGGGAATATGATGGCGGAAGCCCGCCGCATTGGGATCTGGCTGGTGGAAGAATCAAAGAAGGAGATTCTGTTGAGCAGACTTTGAAAAAAGAAGTGGAAGAAGAATTAGGCGTTGATGGTAACAACCTTGAAATTATAAGGCCATTTGACTGTTCGATTTCCAATATTAAAATTCCTGTTGGAGATGAGAAATTTGGCCTTGTTCTTGCTGTTTATCTTTGCAAGTTAAAAATAAATCAAATTCAACTTAGCGACGAGCACACAGAATACAAATGGGCTTCTGTGGATGAGGCTAAAAAATTGCTTAGTTTTAAATTTTCCAAAGATTTTGTGGAGAAGTTGGATTAGTTGAAATAAGTTATTCTTCACCTTGAACTCTTAAATGGTCTTCAAACTCTTCTCTAAGCTCGAATTCTGTTAACTCCCTGAAGTCAACATACTTAGACCAGCTCGATGTTGGAATGGCTCCTATTGGCTCAGGAAATGCTTTGGCAACCTCTTCCCTTACCGTGTCTACAAACCTGATATCCCCTCTTTTTGCAAAGATAACAGAATACCATGAGGCATCGGATGATCCTCTTTTCCCTTCAATATCAAAATGATGCCTGACATCCATTATCCTGCTTTGTGTAGTAAACAGGTAATCTGCATCTAGCCCATCCTTGATAGCCAATAGAGGCGAGAACCTGACAGACTCCATACCCTTATCGAGGGCGGGATATATTTCAAACTCTACAACAACATAGTTTGTCATGGTGATAGTTGAAGCAAAGTTTTATAAAGGGTATATAGGATACACAATATAAGCGGGGTCGTAGTCTAGTAAGCCTTTTTTCAAGAAAAAGGCTTAAGCCAAAAAGGAGGCTAAATTTGCTCCGCAAATTTTACGCCTTCCACGAAAAAAGGTTTGTATATCTTGGTTTAGGATTCGAGCTTCGGGAGCTCGCGACCTGAGTTCAAATCTCAGCCATTTTAGAAAAAGGGTTGGAATCCAAAAACACCTGACTGAAAATCTCAGCGGGCCCATCTTTTATTTAATTTCTGTCTTCATCTCTTCCAGACGCCGGGATTTGTAGGCTTCTTGGCCTCTCTTCATCTCTTCCATATACCGAGATTGGTAGGCTCCTTCAACAGCACCAAAAATAGAATTAATTGTATTAAAAATCTCATGAATAACAATATAATTTGGCACCAAAAGGAAAGCCATGGAATAATCCATTCCGATTTCTGTGGTTTCTGACATAAAAACAGTTTATTGTGGTTGTCCAACCGCTATTACTTCAACCTTATCTATCTCGGCAAATCTTACAGGATAAAGTTTTGAGCAGTCTTTTCTGACTGTTCTTTGATAATTACTAGAAATAACGTTTTTGATGAAATCGTCTATTGTGACACTTGCGGCTTGTTTTTTGAAGAACTCGGAGATTAATTTTCTGGATTTATTTCTGATTGTTGTTTTGCAGTTTCCATTAAGGACGGATGTTGTTGTTATTTGTAACTTCCAATTATCCTTTGTCTCTGCATAATCCACAACCTGCAATTTCTTTAACCCGCTTCTGATGTTTCTGGCTATAAACTCCCTTATCACAAAAAAACCCGCAAATTGTGTATGTGCCTTCTTGTTCTCAACATCAGTTATTTTAAAAATTAATTTCATATGTGACTTGGTTTTGTCGCCTAGAAGTGTTGAGACAGGGACTTCAATTACCCTGCCAGCAAGATATTTAGAATCAGTGGCTGGTGTTTCAGATAAAAAATTTTCTCCAAAAAGTTTAGGAGCTAAAATACTGAACCAGTCCTTTCCTTTCCATTTTTTCAAAACGTCTACTTTGGACTGCTTCTCCTGCCCTTCTGTCTTCGACTGCTGCTTCTCCTCTCTGTCCTTCTCCTTCTGTTCCAGCCTCTTTATGTCCTGTTTTCCCATGAATATCAACTTGAATACCTACCTTAGTTTGTATATTAGATTCTACTATTTCTTCTTTTGTATTTATATTATTAACTATATTAAGGCTTTGGAGCGCTGAGTCCACTTTTTGGACAAAAGCCTCTTCCTGGCCTATACTAATAGTGGCTCCTGATGCTGCTTTATGACCGCCGCCTTGGCCTCCCAACTCAGGGGCAATAGAGGACAGTATGTTTTTTAGATTAATTCCTTTTTGAACCAACAGATCACTGGCCCTCCCAGAGATTTTTATCCCTTCTTCTGATTCCACAAGCCCAAATAAAGGTTTTTTGTTGTATTTGCCTTTGTGCATTATGGAGATGATGTTGGAAATAATGTGCTCTGATATTTTGTCTTTGGCGAAAAGGTAGGTTGCGTGCTCCGTTTCCCTAATGACCTTTTCCTTGTTCTTTTCAACCCATCTAAGATAGGAGCCTATTGTCTTTCTATATTCGTCTGTAAGGTCCCTGACTTTTTGATAGGATTGTGGATCTCCAATACACAAGGAAATGCCTAAGTCAGGTTTCCCCAACTTCCCTGTTGCGTTTATCATGGTTGCAAACTCAGCCGCGTCCTTAAAGTCAGGATCCCTATCTACCAGCTCATATATGTCGCCAAAAACCCAGTCTGGGTTTTCCTGATTCCCCGAGGCGCGCTCTATTATTATTCCAGAAGCCAGTTTTTGTTGTTCATCGGAGGACAGATCAGACAAAGTTCTCCATGAACCATCTTCTTTTTGTATTGGTATTCCCAATTCCTGCAAAAAATGGACAGCGCCAGCTTCCGACCCTGACACATTTGGTATATACGGATCTATGGAATATTCAAGCGCCCTATGTAACGGTCTTGATAAGCGGCCCCAGATCCTAAGGCCTTTAATATGATTTACTTTCTTGCTGCTAACAGAATCTTTTACTATTTCTTTGTTTAATCCTAGCAAACCCCACTCAGAACCTATAGCCCCCATTTGGGAATCCCCTATAGCGCCTATTATAGCCAGCTCTGACAAATCCTTATTGTTCTGATCAAGCGATTTTGCAACAATATAACTGGTTCCTGAACTGGATATGTTTTCTGTAATCCCGAAATCCAGCGGATTGATGTGAATGATATTGGCTGAAGGTGTTCCTTGTAGCTGGTGATGATCTATTATAATGATTGTTTTGTCTTTTAGCTGATTTAGGAACTCAAGTTGGCCAGAACCAAAATCCAACAAAACTATAAACTTCTCTTTCGAGGCTTTTACTAATTCTAGGTTGGCTGCTGTCAGCTGTTTTAGAATAGTGGTGTGCAACGATTTGCCTTCCCTTATCAGAGCTTTAATAAAAATTGATGTTGCTGTTATCCCATCAGCATCATACTGGCCGAATATTCTTATTGTATCACAATAGGGTTTGATTATATTGGCGGCTTTGTTTGCTTGTTTTGTCAGTTTTACTAGATTTTCTTTCAATAGGTCGAAACTGACCGCGTCAGTTTCCATCTGCTTTTCTTCCATACAAAAATAACCTGCTACCTGTATAGTTATGGTGGGGTATAATAAATTGGTTTGGATAATTTAGTCAACAATAAGTTTATAAGTCTTCAACTAAATATTTGATATGCGAAATTACCTGTGGGTTTGTAAGGAAGCTGCAGTTGCTGGTGGTAGCGCTATAGCCAATTTTAGGTCAGGGAGCGCAGAAACAAAAGGCGATGTATATGTTGGGCACCATGCTGTTGTCACTCCAGCCGACTACAGGTCACAGAAAGCTGTTCTTAACCGTATTATCAGGGAAGATCCAACCGGGCTTTTTATCACAGAGGAAATTGTTAAGGATGAGGGATTTGTATCTAGAATTGTTGGCCAGAATAATTTAGATAGATTGAGAGATAGCAGAGTTTATGTTATTGATGAGTTGGATGGAACAAGCAGCCATGACAGGGGGCATTATGAATGGTCTGTATCTGTTGGTTGCGTCGAAAAGATGGAGCACATATCTGGAGCTGTTTTTGCCCCTGCAATTGGTGAGGGGACATTGTTTTTGGCATCAAAAGGTGGTGGCGCATTTGTTCGAACAAGATCAGAGGAGAAAGAATGTGTTATTGAGGATAGGAAATTAAATGATGCTTATGTTCTTTTTGGTGTGGATTGCCCTTTACCAAAATATCCTTTGCACAACAGGCTTTTGGTTGAAGTGGCTGATAAGGCTAGAACTACAAATCTTAATGGGTCCTGTGCTTTGGGTCTTGGTTTAGTGGCTTCCGGGGCAGCTGATGTTCTTGTTCAACCATTACAATCCCCATGGGACTGGGCAGCAGGAAAAGTGCTTGTTGAGGAAGCTGGCGGCAAGATGATTTTTTACGAGATTTCTGAAGGCAGGATAAAAGCAGTTGAAACGCTTGAACCAAGACACTATGATCCCACAAAAAGGGCTGTTGGCTTTGTTGCTGGAAGTGAAAGACTTTCTGAGGCTGTTTTTGGAATGTTGCAAAGGATTAGAGTTTCTTGATATCTATTACATCTATCTCGCCAATTAAGTGCGGATCTCCTGTAAGCAGTTTTGAATTTGTCTTCCTTGAAGTTGCTAAAACAATTGCATCTATTAACCCGAAATCTGCGTGCTTTTTTCTCAGATCATGCTTTATGAGACCGGCTTCAAGAGCTATAGAAGGGTCTATGTCTTTTATTTGTGTGTTAAAAACAACAAACCTGACTAAATCGTCCCAGTTTATTTTAACCTTCCCTTTTACAACAGCGTCCGACAACTCTGCAAGAACTATTGATGGTGTGAACAGGGGCTGTTTTGAATCCTCTAATATCTCTTTTACTTTCAGGCCGCTTTGACTTCCTTCGAAATATTCTATCCATGCATATGTGTCTAAAGTTAAACTCATATTCTTTCTCTATGGTCCCTTGAAAAACCTGACCGTATGCCTTTAGCTGCGCCAAACATTGTTTTCTTCAGTCCAATTTTTTCTTCTGCCAATTCCCCCAAGAGTTGGTCAAAGGACTTGGCTCCCAAAGTCTCCTTTAATTCCTCTAATTCCTTGTGGGTTTTCAGACTTACTGTTATTGTTTTAGCTTCCATGTTAGTAATATATATTACTCATATATATAAATACTACATCTTTAGATAGTTACTTAGAAATAGTAACAAGTATAAGCTTTATATACCCCCAAACCCAATAAATCAACATGGAAAAAACAATAGCAAGCCTTTTGGTTGTTGGATTGGCAATACTTTTAGCTGTATCTTTTGTTAGCAAGGCTAATCCTACAGGCGATATTATTTCAAAACCAGAAAAGGTTTGCAATCCTGGGGAAGTAAAGGATGTTAAACAAGTCAATGGCGAGCTAGGTGTTAAGCTATATCAATATACATTATGTTCAGAAAGTAGTGGTTGGACAGGGCCACATGTGTCAAGTAACTTGCCTGGATAATGAGGGAAATATGGGAGATAACACGGTATTGAGAAGGAAAGATGAAAGCATAGATGGTTATGCACGTTTAAGAGTGCTTCCTCAAGCAGGATTGGATTTTGGTGAAAGCAGGATTTATACACCTGAAGATCTTCGCGATTATCTTAGAGCACAACTGAGTGTAAAAGAAGGTGATTTTTCCTTGCCAAATGTTGATTTACAGAACGGTCCACATGTTGTAATATATGTCAGATCTGATTTGCTTGGCGAAGCGCAGATTGCACTAGGTGATTTGGTGCTTTGTCGTGGCGTGAAACCAGAAAACAGGATGGATTATTTACTTAAGCCAGACTTTTGGGAGCGGCCAAAAAAGAATTTGGATCCTGATCCAGTCAATTAATTTTTACCATTTTCTTTACGAAGTTAGAAAAATTGATTAAATTCTATTTCACCAATAATCTTGCTCTTGCTGGATCGTATTTCCAATCTGCAGGAAGAACTTTAGAGTTTTTGTAATATTTTCCAAGTCTTCTGATTTTAGATTCTGTTAATTCCAAACCCCTATAAGAAGTGTAATCTTTTTTGTTTTTTTCTAGGTGCAACCTTAGTGTCACCGCTTTCTTTAGCAAATTCAGCATGTCCTCTGGTAATTTAGGGTAAAGGTTGTTTTCTTTTAGAAGCTCTGACACCTTCTTCTTTGTGAATATTTTGGATAAAGGAATACCGTACTGATCCCTTAAAATCAAACCAATTTGCGCTGATTGTAATCCTTGCCTAGCAAGTTTCAATATTATTTCCTCTATTTCCTTAGGGCTATAAGTGACCCATGGAGCAATTTTTTGCATTGGCTTTTTGCTTCCAGATTTTCCCTTTTTCCTTGAGTGCATTCTTGCCATAAACAGTTTATTATTTAGATGGTTTAAATAGGTTTCTTTTGGGACTTTTATATGTGAAAAATATTATTCCGCCAGCTATTTTGAGAGCAGCTGCTAGAAGGAACAAATATGCGCCTATACCAATTCCCCAGACTAGATTTATGCTACCAAAATAGGGAGAGATAAAACTGTATCTACCTGAAAAAGGAGCTTTGGATATTTTATTTACAGCATCAGATAGCTCTGGAGAAGAGTCTTGACCGCTTGCAAAGTTGGAGAATGATGGTAGAATTCCGGATAAGAAGGAGACAAATAAGACAATTAAAATCAAAGGAAGTAAAGGGTATATTGCCCCTATTATGTATTTCTTAGCTAATTTTCTGGGATGGTTTAAAAATATTATATCTACAATACCAAGGATTACTCCAACTATTACAAGTAAGGTTATTGGAAGACCTAAACCAAATAAAGAAAACTCACCTTTGTTTGCTTGGAGTGTGTTTATTTTCGCCCCTCCTATACCATCTACTCTTATTATGTCCAATGTTCCGTTAGTTGCATATATTCCTTTTTCTACATTCAGACTCACAACATAAAGTGGCGAGACTAAAGCTATTAGAGTTATTGCAGTTCCAATAATAACGGCAAAAAATCCAACTGCGTGTTTTTGGCCAAGCAGTCTTTTAAGCGGTGTGATATCAAGACCTCTTTTTCTAAGTTTGTAAATTCTTGAAGATATTGCAAATGTTATGACTATTCCAAATAGAAGGTAGAAGTTTTCTATTATCCAACTTCCAGCGAACCATATCCAATTAACAGAAAGTGTTTTGCTTGCCCATTTAATTGGGGTATTCCAGGCCTCTGCCCTATCACCGTGTTTTGGTCCATGTACACCTCTTTCTCCTTCTGATCTTATATCTAAGCTTCCAAAGTTGCCCCATCTACCGCCAAAATTTATCCACTTCTGTGTTGGATCGTCTAGATTTACTAGAGTATAATCAGACGATTCAAGCACTGGTCCATTATCTTCTACGATATCGCTTTCTAAACCAAGGTTACCTTGATACGATTTGAAATAGTTGGCATGCGATCCTAAAGCAACATAAATCTTCGGGTGGTCCTGCTGTTTGTCTATATCAGACCAAAAAACATTTTCACCAAGGAGATGCTGAGAATAGGTAGTAGAGAGTGGATTGTTATTTGAGTCTAGAGTAATTTGTATAAGCTCTAGATCACCCTCGTGTTGGTTTACTGAGCTCTTACTATACGCATAAAAAAACCAGTATTGAAGTATTGTATAATCTCCATCCCTTTTTAAGGAGTAGTAAACAGTATACCCAAAACCATCTTTTTTCCTACTATAATCGCTAGCTATAGCCTCCGATCCGTTAAATTTGTGATCTAGAAAATAATACCATTCAGTTATGTTTGAGATATCATCCAGTTTGGGATTTTCCTTAACTGTTTTAACATCTAGACCTTCAAGCATTTTCAACTCAGAGGATGTTAGAAAGTAATCAACACTTACTGGAAAGAAGTTTTCTTTTTGAGAGAAATATAAAATTGGCGAGTATTTTTCTACAAGACTTTCTTGTTCTGCAAAAACAGTTGGAACTAAAAATAGGAATATAAATAACAAGAATATTAACTTTTTCATAAAAGGTAGTAATAGAGATAAGATAAGGTGGAAATAGGTAATTTCTGTTGGAAGCTGACAATATTTGTTGGAAATTGACCACAGTCAATTTCAGTCTTTCACTCAGATTCGGCCTTTAAGGCCTATTTCGTCCCTTCAATAGGTGAAAATAGGTCTTCATATTTTTGTTAGAGACCTATTTCATCACTTGTCTTATCCCTTTACATAAAGGATTGAATTTAACCGAATATCTTGATCCCAAGATCAGGTGAATATGTTTGCACGGGTTTTGTCTGTTCTTTGACTGGGCCTACAATATATGGCGATTTGACTCCTGTTATCACTGTGATTACCCTTATTTTTCCATGGAAGTTTGGATCTATTCTTGTTCCCCAAATAACTTGTGCATCAGAGTCTAGTTGCTTGGATACATATTCGCCAATCAAATTGACTTCGTCTAGTTTTAGGTCTGGACCACCTGTTATGTGTAAAAGGGCGCCTGTCCCTCCTGTGTAATCTACATCAAGCAATGGATTTGATAAGGCCTTTACTATTGCTTCTTCTGCTCTGTTGTTTGTGTCGCATTCTCCGAAGCCTATTGTTGCCACACCACCAGAATGCATAATTGTTCTGACATCTGCATAGTCTAGGTTGACTAAGGAGGGTTCGGCTATTGTCTCTGTGATTCCTTTAATCATTGTTGAAAACAAGGTATCTGCCACAGCAAATGCTTGGTCTAATGGAAGATCGCCTGCGACTTTTAGCAACTTGTCGTTTTCAACTACAATCGTTGTGTCACAGACCTGTCTTAACAATGTTAGACCGTCTTCTGCTTTTACCTGTCTTGTACCTTCTATTTTGAAAGGCATTGTTACTGCGCCGATGACTATTGCACCAGATTCTTTTGCATACTTTGCGACAACAGGAGCTGATCCTGTACCTGTTCCACCACCTAAACCAGCTAGCACATAGACCATATCCGCATCTTTTAGAACCCTTTTAATATCGGTCCCTGCTTCCTCTGCTGCTTTCCTTCCAACTTCTGGATGGCCACCTGCACCAAGACCTCTTGTAAGGTCTCTTCCAATCAATATCCTTTCATCTGCTTTGACTCTTGCCAAGTGTCTTGCGTCTGTGTTCAAGGCTACTGTTTTTGCTCCTCTTATTCCCATTGTTGATAGTCTGTTTACTGTATTATTACCTGCTCCTCCGCAACCAACAACCACTATTCTTGCTCCTCTTATTTGTACTCCAAATGCTTCGAAAACTTCTTTTTCGATGTTTTTCTCAACCACAGATGTTTGCACGGCCTGTGCTTGAAGCTCTCCGAAACTTTTATCGAATGTCTGCTGAATTATTGATTCCATTTTTCCACACCCCACAAGCTAGATCATGACTATGAGAAAAAAGGCTCTACACCTCGTATACTTCTTGAAAGTATATACCAGAGTATAGAAATCCTTTTTAAACTAGCTTTTAAGTTTATATTAATTATACTAAGCAAAATTAGATAATCCCCATTATCTAGTTACCAATTATCCCCAATAAGTCAGTTAATAAGTTAATTGATCAAACAACTTTCCCCAAAGTTGAAAGATCGCTGTTTTTGTTAGTGTAAAACTATTAGTTTAATTTTTATTCGAGGATTTATAAAGCTATACCCTTTCTTTTCAAAAAAAGAAAGTCGTGTCTACGAGACATCTCATCATCCTATATAACCAATATGAGATGATGACCTTATAACCCAAAGAAAAACGTTTACTTCAACATTAATAAAACTTAGTTTCAATTTCTGGTATGCAAGACAAAGACTTTTATCAAGAATTTGGATTGAGGTCAAGGATTTTAGTTTTTGATGGAAAACTTGGATTATACAGAGGATGTACTACCTTTAAACCAGAACCTACGACTTTTTGTGTTTATAGAGCTGTCGGAGATATGATAGCAGAAACAAGGGAGTTAGCTAGGATAAAAATATATGAAGCTGGCTTTCCTCTTATTTTTAGGCTACAAAAGGAGGGGGATACAGATGAAGATCGTGTTATTTTTGGAGGCAGCACATTCAAAGCAGAACAGGACATACAAAGAGTTCTAATAGACAGTTTAACTGCTAATTATATGGAAATGGCAGATTGGAGAGATGTAGTAGATACAAATTTATGTGATCTAGAAGAAGTTTTAGAGGATTGTAGAGTCGGAGAAAAGGTTAATCTCAAAAAAACAATGGCTTCTAGTGTTTTAAAATCGCTACTGCATGACATTGCAGCAATCTCATTAACAGAAAGATACTTGGATGAATATAGTGGAAGAAGAGAAGAATTGGAAGCTGCTGCTACAAGATTTGCAGAGGAGACAGGTTTAGCTGACCATTCTACTCTCCAGCGGATTAGAATTGTCTTAGATAGATATTGTTCAATAAATCCTCTAGGCTTAGATTTAGATTCTGTCAGGGCTGATATAGGCTTTTTGGCTGACCTGGCTCTTCCGGCTGGTTATTTTGTTTTATCAAATCGGCCGCCTAAAATCATTCCTGAACAAATAACGACTCCGGAAGGTGTTGTTTTAAACACAGCAGAACTTGAATATTTTAGACCACCAGAATAAGGTAGTTTTATAATCCTCAGCGAGAATAATAGCTATGGAAAATTACGAGCAGCTTTTGCAAAGGGCCTTGGAGAAAGTGCCAAAAGAAAAGGGGACTGGGGAAAGGTTCGAGATGCCTAAATCGCAGCTTCAGCCAGCTGGCTTGAAAACAATTATAGTTAATTTTGCTGATATTGTCGCCGCCCTTCGAAGGGATGAGAAACATTTCTTGAAGTTTTTGTTAAAGGAACTTGCCACATCGGGCGTGTTAATTGGTAAACAACTAACTATTATTGGGAGGTTTCCAAGCATTACAATTGACAAAAAAATTGAGTTATATGTTAACCAATTCGTGATTTGCAAGGACTGCACAAGACCAGACACACAAATAGTAAAGGAGGATAGGTTATACTTCTTGAGATGCGAGGCTTGCGGATCGAAATATCATATTCCTACTGTTGGAAATTGATGAACTCTCCATAGACCTTTATATTCTCTATCCACTCAATCTTTTGCAACTTTATGTGCTTTTCTTCTCTCTTTTATATTTTTCTCTATTTTATCAATTTCTTCTTCGGTCATCCACTTTGACCATAACCCTGCACATTCGCTAATTTTTACCATAGAGAATTATACTTTTTCATATTGAAGAACTTCACTGCGTTTTCTCCACATTTTTTCCAAACGCTTTCGAAATCCAGGCCTTTAATCTCTGCTATTTTTTCTGCTGTCAATTTTATTGTTGATGGGTCGCTGCGCAATGTGGCTAGGTTTAATTCTTTATTCTCCTTGAAAATAATATCAGAAGATGTGACACTGTCTATTGATTTCTGGACACCATTCCAAGGGGCATCTGTTTCCAAAGTCAGGTTTTCTAAAGGCACATCGCGCGCGATCTTTTTGTAGTCTTTGCTTCTTGTTACCAGATAGTTTATTGATATGAGCCAGTTGTTTTCTACAACTCTATCTATTAGATTTTTTCCTGGAAACATGTGCAAAAGGACTTTTTTCGCATCTTCGCTTTCTAAAATATTCAGCGTCTCCTCACTCGCTTCCCTGCAGTGGACTACTAAAGGCTTTCTTATCTCTTTAGAAAAGCTTATTAGGTTTTTGAACTGCTCTTTTTGTTTTTGTTGCCAACTGCTTTCTTTTATCCAGTGAAAATCCAGGCCAATCTCCCCTAACCCAACAATTTTGTCTTTGCTTTTTTTTACTAACTCCAGATATTGGTCCACGTCCCTTTCAGAAAACTCCTTTATGTATTCAGGATGAAGGCCTAAACAAGCATATACAAACCCTTTATATTTTTCCTGAATTTCAAAGGTTCTCTCTACATCTTTTGGGTTGGGACAAGAGGTAACAACCGCCTTGAGGCCCGCTTTTTTACAGTTTTCTATAACTTGGTCTAAATCTGTGTTATAATCCCTTTGCTCCAAGTGACAGTGAACATCGATCATAAGTAAATGTTTTTCTTTGGGTTATAAGGTCATCATCTCATATTGGTTATATAGGATGATGAGATGTCTCGTAGACACGACTTTCTTTTTTTGAAAAGAAAGGGTATATAATAATTATATTTATAGCTAAAGGGCATGATTTTGGTCAAGTAACAGAAAGCTTTAAAAGGTTTCTGGTTTTTATCGTATGTATTTAAATAACTTATTGTGTCTATTTGTAATACTGACCAGTTGTGAGTCAGGGGTGGTAGTATATGGCAAAGAAACCTAAGTCAGGTATTGAAGACGCAATAAAAACAGTTGAAAATGAAATAAATGAACACAAAGACGATAAAAGAGTTTTAGTAGCTCTTGATGTTGGTTCTAATTGGACAAGGGCAGGTATGGTTGGTGAAGGCCATGATTATACAACCACTAGATTTCCTTCTCTTATAGCAGTTCCGAAAGATGGTAGAGCCGTTAAGGAGAGATTAGACGGTCATACTACTGAAGTTGAGGGTAAAAGATATGTTGTTGGTAGTGATGTTGTTGAATTTCATGATTTTGTAGACGGTATTGAGCACCCATCAAAAAGGGGTGAATGGTCAGCAGACACAGATAGGATAAGAGTTTTGGCTGCAAAGGCGCTAAATAATCTTGGACTAAGGGATACGGAAGCACATGTTGTTTGGTGCGTACCTTCAAAAGATGAGGCTGTAGCTCAAAGATACCTACAAATTTCAAGAGAATTAGGGAACCTTGTACCAGGGCTTACACATGCAGGCACTTTGACAATGTATGAACCAGAAGCCGCTGCATTTGGATTGAAGTTTGAAATGTATGCATTATTGTTTAATGGTGGTGGAGAAGTGAGCGGTGCTTCTGTTTTACCTCCAGGCGACATTAGAAGTTTTGATGAAAGGCATCACAGAGTATTGAAAGAAGAGGGTGATGGCGCTAATGATTTGACAAGAAGATTACATCAAATAGTTAGAGAAAGATTGAGTGCAAAGGGTCTTAGACCAGATCAAAGACAATATTTAGCTCCAGAACTTGTTATAGCAGCTTTGAAGCAGGAATTGCTTGCAAACGAAAACCTTGATCATGTAGACTTTGGTGCAAATTACGTTGCTGAAGACAGAGCATTAGCTCAAAAGTTACTTGAAAGACACAAAATGACTGTTGGTAAGGACGGGGTTGTCACATTATCAGTGGGTTTAAGAAGGCCCACAATGAATGACTTGAGAGCAGAAGTTGAAAAATTACATGACAGATATGTTGGTAGAGTAATAGTACCAGGAAGAGAAATTTTAGAGACAGTGTCCCCTGAGGGTGTCACAGCAATATATGAAGGCAACCTAATCTTAACTGGTGCAGGATATACTCCAGCTAGAACTAAACAACGCTTATCAGATGCTCTAACAGATGGAGTTTACGGAACACCTAAACTTGCGTTTGTAGCAGATCCATTTGCAACACAAAGAGGCGCTCTGGTATTCACATCAAGAGCAGATAGTGACGCATTTTTAAAATAATTAATTTATAGCAGGAAAAATATGATCGCAGATGGCAGAAAAACCGGCAGCTGGGCAGTCAGGAAATCAGGGAAATTATAGATCCACTGCTTTTAATAATCTTGTTTCTTCTACTTACGGTGGCTCACAAGAGCCCCGAACAACTGCTTTTGAAAATAAGGAAGAGATGTTAGGTTGTTTTTTTGGAGAATCACTCCTTCCAGCTAGAAAACCTTTATCAAGATCTGATTATCCTGCTTTTAGGTTAAGGGATGTTGTAGGTGCTATCAGACACGAAGACGAGAGAAGGGATGTTGTGCAGAGTGTGCAAACTATTGGGAAACCGGCTACTTATGAAGGGTCTGGACATCCAGAAAAACCAGCACAGGGAACAGTTGTTTATCAAGGAGATGTTGGACCAGATATTTTAAAACTGGCTAATGGGATGGAGTTTTTGCTTGGTGAGTACAGGAATTTTCTGAATTCCAGAGGCCAATCTGCAGAAGAAGTTCAGGCAGCTGTCTCTGAAGTTAGCTCTCAACTAACTCTTTTCAGAGCCGAATTGATTCAAAGAGATGAAAGGCAGAAAAGGGAAGTGGACGGAGTTAGATTTAACGAGAGACAAGATGCAGAAGCATATATAAAAAAATATCGTGAGTTTGCTGAAGAAGTCGCTGTGATATTAAGAAAATCTTTGAGTGCTGAAGCTAATAGGTTACAAAGACTTGAAGTTGGGTTTTATTCGGCTGTTGAGCGTACTAGAAATGAAATTAGAAGTGACGTCAGTAGGCAAGTTTTGACAGATGTGTTTAGGGGTGTTTTAAGAGATGAAATAGCAATTGGAACAGTGGATATGCAAGCGATGGCTGACATGTCTGGTATTCCTGATTTGCTTAGAATAGCAAAACGGCTTGAAGGCAGCACTACTGGGCTTGCTGAATTTGGAAAGTTGGCTCAAGGACAGGTAGCTGCTATCACTTTACTTGCGCAAAGAGTTCAGGGACAACAACCATCAATTGAAGAAGTTAAAAAAGATGTTAAAGATATTGTTGCTTTTAGAAACGAAATGCTGGCAAAAATAAATAGTATTTATGATGTTGCAACAAGGGTTTTGTCTATTGATTATGGTATTGATGCAGACGAAGCAAGAGAGATAATAAGACAGGAATTGGGTAAGATTACTCTAACAGTTGATTATGATAAAATAAGAAGCGAGTATAGGAGCGCTTTGGGGGATTTGAGGGTACTAAAGGGCAGCTTGGAAAGGTTGGAGGGGGGAAATAGAAAGGTATTGAATGGGTTGGATCTTACATTAAAATCTTTAATTGGGATTAGAAATCAATTGCCACAAGAATACAGATCTAGATTTGATACAGCTTACAGGACTTTGGAAGTGTTGGATAAAAGATCTAAGGAGATAGAAACTGCTATTAGAAATGGAAAATTAAGTAGTGATTCACTAGCTAGTGTGGTCACAGCAGCAGTAAAAGAAATATTGTTAACTGTTGGCAAAATAGGTTCTGTTGACCAAGCTGGACTTGTCAGATCAATGACATTGGCTATAGATGCTGCTTTTAATAGGTTAAAATTGCCTGCACCAGTAATACAAGATGTGAATATTGACGGTTCAAGTATAAGAGACACTATTGCTGATGCTTTAAGGGTTGTTAAAGCAGAAGGTGCTAACCAGACTGCTTTGGTACAGAGTGTGACAGCTGAAGTGCAAAGGTTTTTGGATAGCAGACCACAAACCCCGGCAACTCAACCAATTGATCAGTCTAGACTTCAACAAGCACTGGTAAATGCTGTTTCAGAATATATTAGCAGACTCACTATTACAAGAGTTGATGCAGATAGTATTGGACCCGTACTTGTCGCGGCTTTAACGCAAGTTAGAGGTGACGCATTAGTACGGTTAACCAGAGAGGAAATTATAGACACTGTTACAAGGACTATTTCATCACAGCTGGCTTCAAGAGAATCACCCGAAGCGACAGCAAGTATTGCAGAACAATTAGAAACATTTAGAAGAAGTCTTGAAAATCAGTATACAACTGACGAGGTTGCAGATGCTGTTTTTGAAAAACTAAAGGCTGAAGGAGTTGGTTCATTAAAAATAGAAGATACTGTCAAAGCAGCAGTGAAAGAAGCTGTAAAAGGAGTTAAAATTGAACCTAAGGTTACAATTGATGCTGCTGCTTTGAAAAAGGTGCGGGAAGCAGATGCCTTGGATGTTGTAAGGGGTCTTGGTGTGTACTTTAGATCAGACGAAGGGAAAGAACTTTTAGGCGAGGTGATTGGTACAGGAAGCAAAGTGGAAATAGATTATGGTAAACTTTCTGATATGGTTGCAGATAAAATAGCAGCTAAGAAACCGGTTAGGGATAGACCTGCAGTACAACATAGAAGCAGGGAGCCTAGAACAGAAGGTACAGATACAAGTGAACCACAATCTCCACAAACAGTGAGAGTACAAAGGCGACCTGTTGTCACAGGTACCATGGATGATTTACCTAGGCTTGGTGAAGCAGACGAGAAGAAACTTTTGCTTAGATATTTAGAATCTCACCCAGAACACATACCATCAACTATGGGAGGTTCGTTTGGTGTTCCAAAAGTTAGGGCTCAAATAGGTAATCCAGGAACTAGAGACTCACTTAAATCACATTTGATTGGAAAAATTGGATTTGAAGAAGTAAATAGATTATTGGGTGGCGGTTAATATGAAGGTGCTAGTGGCCAGCGGCCGTGTAAGGGGGTTTGAGAAGCTTCTGGAGAGTGGAAAGTTTAGGGGTTTTGATGCAGTTGTGTATGCCCTGGACAATCACAAATATTATTTGTTTGACTCTGATAAAGAGGAAATGAATTTTGCACAAAACAGGGATTATGTTATGACTGCATGTGAGGGGGCAAAAACGAGATCGGATTGGCAAACATATAGTTGGTTCATGAGATGGGTAAGAGACCATAGTATAACAGATATTGGAACCCATTACAAGGAGATTTCGGCTTTTTTGGAGAGGCAGGAAAGATTTAAAACCAGGTTTACTGGCAGACAAAATAGGTTAAGAAGGGTTGCTGAGGGAATGTTGAGTGGAGAAAGCACTCCTGTAGTTTTCCTTGCTCAGAATCCAAACTCCACTTTAGGCATAGATGATAGAAGATTTGGTTTTGATGAGGACGGCCTTTCAACAGGACTCTTCAGTTATGGCAGCGCTGTTTATAGGGATGCTAAAAATGGTGGACGTGTTTTGTGTTTATATGGAGATCTGGCTGGGGATATTTCAGATGCGGTAAGTAGAGATGGTTGTAAAATAGTTGTGGCGAGGAGCCTTTCAACCACTGCCACAGATTTTGGGGAGAAGGTTTCTGTTAGTTTTAATGAAGGAGTTGAGCAGCTTGAAGTTAGGAGACTTTTATCTGGTAAAGCGCTGGTTTCTTTACCTGTTGGAAAACCCACAGCTGTTGCGGTTGAACTGCCTGATAGAGGGGATCCTGTTATTAGACATGTAAAATTAAGGTACGCAGAACAGCATAGGGAATATAGATGGTTTGGGGATGGGACAGATGTGAATAAGGCGATAAAGGATGCACTTAGAGACGGTTCTTATGTTAATATTGGACCTGCAGATTCTTTCTTAGATGATTTCTTGGCTTTCTGCGGTCTTGATATTCAGAATCTATCTAGAGTACAGGTAGAAACTGCGCGCGCCTTTTTAGACAGATCCTTTGCCAAAAAATATCCTGATCCTGATGAAAGAAAAGAATTTTATAGAGAACATAACATGACGCAGGAGTTTGAGATAAGTTTGGTGGAATAGGTTGTTTCTAAAAATTAAGAGCTGAAATAAACAAAAAATCTTATAAAAAAATAGTTGGCTGAAGCCTTTAAAAAATATAAGGGCTTCACTTCTTTCTTCTCATCGTCAAGACAACTGCAACTACTATCACTATTATTGCAACTATTATTCCTGTGTATAGCCACAAGTCTGCTGGTGCGCCTGGTTTTGGTGCTGGAGATGTTGTTGCTTTTGGTGAAGCTGCTGCTGGAGTGGTTGTGGCTCCTGGGCTAGTGCCTGGACTAGCTGCTGTGGTTGGTGATGTTACTGCAGATAATTTCTTGCCTACTGCGAAATATGAGAATCCTGGGGCTTCAGCTTCGTATACAAATACTCCACTCGCCTTTTCCTCTTTAAATGTTGTTTTTAAAGGAACCCATGTTCCATCTACAAGCCTATACGCTGTTACCAAGTCTTTATCACTTGCTGACACATTTAGTACTTCAAGATCAATTTTTACCGCTTTTATAGATGTTTTTGGAACAGTTGTTTCTATTTGATAATACTTTAATATTACTGAAGCGCCTGAAGGATCTGCTGCTGTTATTGCTGTTGGTTTGCTTTTGTATTCTGATACTGTTACTTTTGGGTCTGTTACAGAGTCGCTAAGGTCGAGTTTTACTTGTTTTATTGTTTTTGAACTATCAAAACTGAATACAAGGTCATCTTCTTTTGTATTATCTGGTTGTATAGCACCAACAAAACTGGCTGATTTTGTTGATTCTTTGGTTGCGTCTATTGTAGCAGAAGGGTTTGCTGCTGTTTTTGGACCACCTAAGGATATTGTGACAACTTTGGTTGCGCTTGCTGTGTTTCCGACATTATCTGTTGCTGAACAGGTTACTGTTGATTCGCCTATCTGTTGTGTGTTCTCACCACTTATTGCAGTTCCAGATGTCAGTGTTTTTGTTGTTAGGTCTGGATATTTTATTGAAAGTGAAGTTGAATTTACACCATTAGCATCGCTAGCTGTACATGTTGATGTAACAGAATTTCCATTTAATATGTTAGTATCAGTTAATGTTACTGTTGGACTTGGAGCTGTTGTATCGATTCTTATTGTGAGAGGTGTTGAGTTGACTCTACGATTAACTGCATCCCTTACCTCTACTCGAATTGTATAAAGGCCGTCTGTTAAAGTGCTTAGGTTTACTCCTGTAAGACTACTGTTTGTTACATTTGCCGCACCGGGCCCTGTGTAGTTAGTATTATTTACATAAACAATATAAGCCAAATCAGCTGTGAATACATTATTTGTGATATTGAAAAATATTTCTGGTGTTGTGTCTGTTGTGTTCGTGTTATTTGCCATCGTGTTTTTTATGGTTGATGAAGATACATCTATAGATCCTGTGGCTACTGTGACGTTAAGTACTGTACCTACTGTTGGAGTATTAGTAACTGTGTTATTTTCTAATATGTATGGTTTAAATCTATGTGTACCGTTAAGTACATTTGTTATATTGAAATTAGTTTGATTAGCTCCTACACCAGCCGCTGTTGAATTTATTGTGTTTGTAGATGATACGTTTACACTCTGTCCGGATTGGTTTGTCCACTCAAGAATAGAACTGTTAATTTGTTGTGAGACAGATATATTGACTTCAATATAGTTTATTGTGGTATTTGTGACATTTGATGTAAGGCCACTAAGTGTTGGTGTTCTATAACCAACTATAAAACCAAAAGCTGTAGGTGCTACTAAAACCAGCAAGACACCTGCTAAAAGAATAATTGGTAACAATTTTTGGCTACGCATGAAATCACACAATAATGATTGGAAATCGACTTTGTCGATCTCGATCTTTGTTTCCTTCACTGTTTAATGGTTATATATTTAACCTTTTATGTTTAAATACTTTTTACTGTTTGTTTGGATTATATCATTTATGTTTAGGTATTAATAAAGTTTTTCACTTTAAAATGGTTTTGGTTTGGTTTTGGCTATTATATAGTAATTAAACTTGTGGTTGATTTGTGTTTTGCTCACTTGTTTCTGGGTTTTGTTGGGGTTTTTGTTCTTCTGTTTTTTTCTGCTGGTCTTTGAGCGCTATTTTATTTTCTCTTCCTGATATGGGAATTATATCGACTATGTTTCTCGATTTTAGCCTTCTTACAACCCTTGAAACCTTTGCTTTTGAGAAGTTTGACTCTCTTACCACCACTTTCTGTCCGATGCTTCCACCATGAGCAATAAGAATGTCATAAACTGTTTTTTCATCTTTGTCTAAAACAGAAATCAAGACCTCTGAAGATTTTTTAGTTAGTGTTCTGTGCTTGAAAATAAACCAGATAATTCCACCACCAACTATTGCTAATATTATTACTAATAATATAATTGTATTATAAAAAACTGAAAACTCCCCTCCAGTAACTGTGTAAGAAACAGAATATGTAAGTGTGTCGCCTGACTTGATGCCTTCTTGCTGCCAGTAAACCATTATATAGCGGCCATCTGTTTTTACTAAGCCATTTTGGGGATAATAGGAGTTGTTAGTTGGTTGCTCTGATAAGGCCCCCCTGTCAGGCAACCTTACTAAAAAGGAAGTTTTGTTTATTGGGAGCCTGATAAAAAAATTAGAGGAATACCGTCTCTTTTCATCTGTTGGTGTTGTGTCGCCTGCTGTATAGAAATTTAGCGTAAGGGTTCTTCTATCAGCTGACATTCCAGAGAACTCACAGCTCAAATCATCTACTTTTCCTCTTAATAGAATATTGCACTTTGCATCTCCGAAATCATTTGAAATTGTCAGGTTTTTCAGCTTAAAATTAAATGGGTGGTTTAATTTTATCAGAGGCTCGTCGAACTTCATCTCTATCCTATATTGGGTTGCGCTGTCATCTAGAATTGAGGCTTCTATATCAAATCTATCAAAGCCTGTCCCAGCTACAATTACTGGATACATTAAAACCGCTACTACAAATATAAAGAAGCAAATGTTTCTCATAGTATTTTATATATTTATGATACTTATTACTTAAGAAAGGTTTATGAGAAGAGTATTATTAGTATTGGTGTTGATCGTGGGTCTTCTATCTGGCTGTGCAACTAAACAAACTCCAATAACTGTCCTGGAGCAGGGGTTTGATAAGTATATTTTTTCTAATGATATTAGAGACGCTTTAAAAGTAAATGCCAATGCGTCTGAAATAAGAAGCGTTTTTGCAGGCCAAAAAAAAATGAATATAGTTTTTAATGGAGTTAGCCCGAATGACAATGGCTATTTTAGAGTTGTTATTTTTAATTTTCTTAATAAAATTAGAACATATCTACAAAACAATGATTTTGATATCCCTAAAATAGAGCCGTATTATTATTTAGATGGTGAATCTGGATCTTGGTTTAACTTAAATAATGAAAATATATCCAGACCTGTCTTTGAAAATCCAACTATTTGGCTAAAAGGCCCCAATACAGGCGCTAATGAAACAGGAATAAAGAGAGACAATGCTGTAGTATATTTAACAGGTAACAATGCTAAAAATCTTACATTGGCCGGAGAAAGACTAACATTATTGCTTATGGGAATTGATTCAATTGATGATATATCAAAAAATGGTTTCAAGGTTATTGGGTAGCAAAAAATATACTGCTTCTTATTATGTGTGTTAAGTAAATAAGCAATAGTTTAATTGTGCTATCCTGAATTAATTGGAGCCTTCCTGTCCTTATAGAATACCTCAACAGGATATTTATAACCAATAGCGCCACAAGGCCTCCTATTGTTCCAATATTTCATGAACTTTGCATGGTCACCTTTGGTGACCCATATTTCTTTATCATAGCAACCATGGAAATTCTCAATTTTGCCGCATGTGGTTGGTCTCTTAACAGTTGAATGTATCGTCTCTATGCCCATATCTTTGCATAGCTGTTCAAATTCGGTTAACTTGTCTGATTTTGTATCTGGTGAACTGTGTCCCATGATCAGATAGTATTTGTTCAGGAATACCATGCTTGTTAAAGGCTTGCTCTGCAAGCCTTATTGTGTTCTCCATTGTAGCGCATGTGAACCGTTTAGAAGCTGTGACAAACCTTGAATGGTCATCATAGAATGTGAGCATCGGGTCAAACTCTGTGTTGATGTCCTTCCAATCCACTTGCCAAAGCGACATACTGTGCTCTCGTTCCCATCTTTTCTTTCCCCACGTCTTTCTGGGTTCACCGATTGGATGATTAAGGCCTTTTTGTATGAACAGTTTGTGTATTTTGTTGTGTGGTATATGGGTTTGATAATGGACATCCAAATGGCCTTCTATCTAGCTCAAAGCAATAGTTTAATTTTGTTACATATTTTTATTACATATAATACTATAAGCTATAAGGCTTTGAATATTTATTTAGAAATTGAAAAGACAAAAAAAGATTGATATTTTTTCTAATATTGCCGTATGCTGTCTTTTCTTTAAAAAAATATGATGAGGCAATAGATTGGTTATGTGGCTGTTTTAGGATAAAGTATTTTTGATTCTGCTTGGATAAATCTTTAAGAAAAAATTAAGAAAAAAATAAAAATAAATGGGTGGAGGGTTTCTCCCTCCTTTAACTTTTCAGGTTTCAGTTATTTAGCTGTGGTTGTTGGAGATGCTACTGGTGCTGCAACTGCTACTACAACTGCGCCTATTGCGTCTAATACGACTTTTGTACCTGTTAGTTTACCTTTGTTTGCTGTAGAGTCATATTGTTGCAGTAGAGATGTTCCAACTCTTGTGTTTGCTGCTTCCCAACCAGCTACCAATAAGGCTGTTTTTCCCTTTGCATTGTCGAATAGGTCTAGTGTTGGGTTCTCGAAAAGCTGTATTAGGGTTTGGTCTTTTGGCACTCCTGATGCTTCACCGTATGATGGGAATGTTTTGTCTAACAAGTCAGCTGCGAGTTTGTTTACTGCTGGCCCGCCTATTACCAATAAGTTCTTGCCTTCTAAGTCAGCCTTTGACAGTTCTGTATCAAGCTTTGCTAAAGTGCTTGTTGACACTGCGCTGCTTGCTGAGACTGCTGATGTTGCTGCTGTTGCTGCTGCCTGTGATAAATCAGCGTCTTTTTCTGCGACAACTACTGTAAATTGTCGCTGTGTGTCTGGATAATAGGCTACAACAAACGGCTGTGCTGATGTTGTTGAATCTCTTTCTACCAACAGACCGTAACTGTTTACAAAGGAGGCTTTATTTGAGTTGCTTCCCCATGTTTGTGCGCCTGATGTTATAGGACCTGTCATTCCAGGAGCTGCTGCGCCGGCTAAGCTGTTGCTTCCAGAGGTTCCTACTGCGGCAGAAATCCATGCTGACATAGTGTTTCTATCTGCATCAGGTTCTTGTATTATTCCTAGAGATGGCTGTGTTGAGGCGACTGCTGTATCTGAAATTCCAACCAGTAATGTGAGGTCTCTTTCAGCTGGGTTTGATGGCGCTGATACATTAAGCACATATCCGCCTGTTGCTGTTCTGCCTAAAGTTGTTGTAACATTTGCGAATGTAGAGTTAAGAACTACCGATGCCACGGTTGCTGTTGTCGCTCCGCCATTTTCACCTGTACGGGCTGTAATATTCCATTGTAGTTGCGGACCTGCAATTTTTGTAAAGGTCGCGCCAATATCTCCTGGCAATTGAATGCTAAATGTTGCGTTTCCGGTGCTGACATTCATTGTGGCCAATGGTTCTTGTAGAGCAACAAGGGCGCCTTTGCTTGTTTTCAATGCTGGAGCAACTGTTGTATATGTGCCTACTGAACCTGCGCTTGATCCGCTTCCCCATGTAACAGCGAAAGTTGAACTAGACCTATTAATGAAATAATATGTTTGGCCGTCTATTGTGGTTGCTTCTTGATTATCTGTTCCAGTATTAACTTTTGTTATTGCCCCAGTAAACTCATTTCGAAGTTCTATATTTGCAGAAGAGCTCCCATCTAGAGTGACTGAATTAACTTTAAATATTTGTGAAAACCCTCCGGAATCTAGTATAATATATTCGTCTCTTGCCACTACTTCGCCTTCGACTACATGAATGGCATTACCGCTTGCATCTGCCAGGCTTAATTGGGTTCCGCCGCTTGTAGCTTTATAGGCCCATGTAAATTGTTTTGTAACTCCGTTTTGGTCTTTGAATTCTGCTGTCAAACTATTATCGCCGGAATTTTTTATGTTTAGTAGATCGTCGCTAGAGCCTTTTGGTACAGGTGTCGCTTTTAAGAGCGCTAGACCGAAAGTTTCGAAAACTTGGTTTAAATAAAGTCCGCCTCCTAGTTTTATAAAATCGTCTGTTGAAGATTTGCCTGCAAAGTAAAGGTTAAATTCTGTAAGCAAGCCGCCTGAAGTAACCAGAGTTGAATATGCTCCTTGCACTGAAGCGTCTGTTGAACCTTTTTTCACAGTTGAGTTTTCCTGAAGAGTTAGCCTATCTGCGCCAATTAAAAGTGTTGCTGTGTTTTCTGATTGGGTTTGGCTGGATAATGACGTTGCTGAATCAATATAGATCTTTAAGTCTCCAAACTTTGTAGATGTTGCCCCTACACCCAGATCCTCAGTTCCTAAGCCCTTCACTAAAACTGATGCTTTGCTTGCTGTTGTGACGCCATTTAGAGTTATTTCATATTCCTTTCCGCCAACAGTTACTTTTGTTGTGTCTCCTCCTTTTAATGATATTGTTTGCGCGCTCCCTAAAAGCACTAGTTTTTCTGTTCCAGCGCCTGCAAAGGCTGCTGATGTCGTTGAGTCGATTGTATATTCTTTACCAAGTATACCCGGCAATTTTTTTCCTATCACTTTAGATCCGTTCAAAGCAACATCAAACACAATTCTAACTCTATAAAGATATTCTGTGTCTGTTGGTGATGTTGTCATTCTACCAATGTTAGATTCTGGATCGACAGATGACGAGCTTCCTGGCTTATCATGATCTATTCTATAGTTAGCTAGTGTTCCTGCGGGTGTTACATCTATATATTGTTTAAATTTGTGAGTTCCATCAGCGTCGTCAAAAGATCCTGAGGCTAGTAGGTTGGGTAAGTCATCTACTGTTAGCGTAGTTCTCAAACCGGTCACACCTAAAGTCATGTTTAGTGTTATAGGTGTTTGTGCTGTGTTTATACTTCTTAGTCCTGTTGATGTTACAACTGTTCCTCCAGATACACCGCCTGCACCGCTTGTTCCTGCTGCTCCTGTAAGAATTGCATCGAGGCTTCCTGTTCTTGCTGCTACATTTATAGCTCCTGCTACATCTGCTGCAGCTGCTGTTGCGCCTATGACAGTTAGAAAGTTTGCACCGGTTGCTGCTGTTACAAATGGTGCTGGATAGTCGCCTAAGCTTGCGCCGAAAGCGCCGATTCCCATTGTAGCGCCGGCCATCACTGCGGATAGACCGCCTGCTAAAATTTGTTTTATATTCATATTTTTATTTCCTCCTAAATTTATTTTTAGATGGTTACTTTCTTTTTGGTGTGTTTGGAAGCTTCCACCTTATTATATACTTTATTAGAGTCAGTTCATAGTTTATAGGCTCCTCTAAAGTACAATTGATAATTAATTGTTTCAGGGGATATATATTCCTTATGTGAAACAATTATACCGGTAGTACACCATAGCGTGAAACAATTTACTTAGTTAAAAAGAAGGTAAAAATAAGTCTTTAATTGTTTCACATGACTGTTTTAGGCTTCTAAGCCTATTTTGTAGTCCTTTGCGGTCTTTCTCATTGAAGCTACTCTTCCTTCCGGATCTTTGTCTCCCCAGACTAGGTTGGCAAGATTAAGGCCCTTTGTAAGGTATCCTCTTGCTTCAACATATCTACCATGACGACAATGAAGTTCACCCAGATATTGATAAGCATGCACTTTATACTTCGCTATATTGCTTTTTTCTGCAAATTGTAATCCTAGAATAAGTCTCTCTTCAGCTAATTCAGTCTCTCCAAGTCTCATATAACACTCCCCAATGCTTATATTAGCTGATGCCAACTCATCTAATCGTTCTTTAACAGATACCAAATATCTTTCAAAAAATACTTTTGCTTCTTTATATCTTTCTAATTCAACTAAAATATTCCCAGTTGCATTTAATAAAAAATTACCACCGGCTTCTATGCGTAGGTCTGGTTGTTTGTCTTGCTGTCTTCTCCTTTCTCCGTGATCTTGTACATAGGAAGATGTTTTTTGGAATCTCTCTAGAACTTGCTCTAGCATAATTTTATCTTCTGAGTCTCCAGATGTGTATTTTGCATAATCAACCTGCCCCAAATTAACTTCTGCTGCAAGTAAGAAATGATCTGCATTATCATCTATTCCTTGTGTTGCTTCTGCTATCCTTCTCAGTTCTTCAAAAACTCGTTGGGCTTGATCGAATTCTTGTCTGTTTCTATAGACTATACCTAGTCTTAATCTAAGTTCATTTGTTTGGTTATCTGTTATTTTGCCTATAGATGCTGATAATACTAGGAGGTCTTCATATGTTTTTTGAGCATCGGTGTAATTTCCTATAACAGAGCCCTGGACATTGGCTTTCGCCGTGCCCCATTGGATCTTCCTTTCCTTTCTAGCCCTGATTATAGAAGACCTCTCAGGTGTTTCGATGTCCTGTTCCAGCCTCCTTATATTAGAGTCGAGGATTGCAAGAGCCCGGTCGCAGTGTCTGACTGCTAGAACAGGGTCATTTGTGGCTCTTTCCCTTGCTTTTTCAAGGTATCTAACTGCGCGCAGCCTTTCTGTTGAGTGTTCCCAATGGTAGGATATTTCCTCGACTGGTATCACTTCTTTCAGGGTTTTTTCTACAAGAGCCCCTAACTCTTCTGGTGTTAGCATTGGCTTTTCTGTGTCTGAAGCTGGTTTTGTAGTAGGTGAATGTTCTTTTAAGAAAGTTTTAATAGCTTCGCGTCTTCTGTTATTGTCGTCTTCGATAAAAAGGGTTTTGACTGCTTCCTCAGAAGTCTTTAGACCAGTCAGCTCTTCTATTTTCCTTGCTGCTCTTTCAAAGGCATTCTTCTCTAAAGCTTTTGCTACATTTCTATGGACACCCGATTTACTTCCAAGCTCTGTATATATCGCTTCCTGGATTGTGTGGTGGGAGATTTGGTAAACCCCTCCTCTAACGTGGGTTATCCACCTTCCTTCTTGCAACTCGTCAAGGACTTCTTGGGTTATTCTTATTGGTGATGGTGTAGTTCCTTTTCCACCCCTTTCCTCATGAAGAGAAGCTGCCCTTTCTAATACTGATGAATTGAAGTCTCTTGAATAGGATCCTAAAACTGAAATATACTCTAAGGCTATCCTTAAATCCTTCCTTCTCAGCCTGTCTTTTCTGCCTATTATTATCTGAGTGATGGATTGGGGTGTTAGAACAAGCGCGTCCCTTTTTCTTGTGTCTAAATAGGCTTGGGCTCGCTGTTCTAAGGAAAAAGGATTGCCTTCTGCTAGCTCAATTGCTGTGTCTATTGATTGACTGCCTTCTACATCATCTAGCTCTTGATAAACTGAACCCAATCTTTCTTTCAGAAGTTTTTTACTATCTTCTTTGTTAAGTGGTTTTAGAGGCATGTGTGTGCCTACATCTCTTTTAATGTCCGGCCTTGTAGTTACTATCAAACCCGTCCTACTCTGTTCTTTTTGTAAACGGTTTGCCGCGTAAGAAAAGAACTCTACTGATTCTTGATCAGCCCAATGAAGGTCTTCGGCTACAAAAACAACAGGCCTTTCAGCAGCATAGGTTTGCAGAAGTTTATACAGGGCTTGATGCCTTCTTTCAGGGGTTACTAAATAATCTGAGGACTTTGGTTTTGTTGGGTCTACAATGTCTTGGATAAATGGAAGATCGTCTTTTAGGGATTCTATTTGTTCATTTGTTAAAGGTTTTGACCGTATTGTTTCTTTTACTGCTGAAAGTTCAATATCCTTGCTCAGCTCTGTGAAATTAAAATCTATGAACAAGGGCCCTTCTATTTTCTTGAGTTCTTTAACCAGACGACTTTTTCCGCTACCAGCTTCTTCATTAATCATTACAGAAAACTGCGTCCCTTCAGACAGACCTTCTGCTGCTCTATATAATTTGTCAAGTTCTTCTTGCCTGCCTAAAAGGTTGGATGCGGAAAGAGCACGACCTCGCGGGACTCCTGGCCTTTTGCCAGAAATCTGATAGACAGACACTCTTCCTACACCTTTAAAACGTTCTATACCAACCAATTTACCACCTTTTGTAAGCACTGGTTTTATTTCAAGAAGGTGCCTTGTTTTATCTACAAACCCGCTGCTTGTGTATATTTCTCCTTCCTCTGCTCCTTCAATTTTCATCAATCTTGCTGCCCTGTTTATTCCATCCCCTATGACCATATAACCAGCCCTACCAAGATCTGGATCAAATTGAAAAAGTTCTGCTTTCTCCTCAAAATCAACAGCCATGTGCATTTCAAGGGATCCTAGCTCTGGATTTTCATTTTTTAATCTACTGAGTATTGGATCTGTTCTTATGCTATCCCTAAAATCCAATGCCAGCTCGCCTGCCCTTATCAGATAATCTTCGTGTGGAACCAAGTTGACATAAAAATAAATAGCGTCCCCTTCTGCCATCCTAAAATCAGCGTCATATTTTTTTGCTATTGATTTTCCTATTTCCCCAAATCTGTTAGCTACAGACCTCCACACACCGCTTTTTCCGGCGCTAGTAAGGTTGTTGATAGCTGGTGAGAACCCAATTACATCCCCAAAAACAACTGCCATCTCCCTATGTTTTGACCAGTCTACTTTTCCTTCTTCGTCTATCTCCAGTTCGTCTTCGTAGAGGTCCCCTTCTATTCCTAGCATAGTACATCTAATGAGTAGTAAGCCAGAAAAAGATAAATAGAGATTAGGATAAATATAACAGTGTTATATTATATTGTTTTGTTTACTGGAAGCTCATCCACAAAACACGCCCTGTCTTTTTCTTCTACATGCAAAGGAATAATTTCTTGAAGACTTTTTTCATATTTACCTTCCAAACCCCACTTAACCCAACAATACCCGTTATCGCCTTTTATGTAAGAAACAAATGTTTGGTTTATGGTTGAGGGCAAGAAGTTTGCTGGTAACATAAGGTTGGGAATATCATACCAATGTATTGTATTGTTATCCGCCTGTATTACAGAAGATTTTTCATTTGCATGTATAGAGTAATCATCATTACAAAATACAGTTGAATTCTGGGAGCACTCTTTGTTTGGTCCTGGCTTTTTTGGGTAATTGGTATCATACCATTCTGTATCTTTCCCGTATTCCACGAATGTTCTTGTCCCCTTTACCAATTGGCCGCTATTACATCTGCTTATGTTCCCATAAAAGCTGCCTATAACTTCTAGACTATAAGCCAGAGCAACATTCTCGCCGGCTGTTTTAATTGTTTTTCCAAGAATTGGTTTTGATTTTAATAATGGGTTAACGAAGATTTTTGTATTGTTAAAGTCAAAGGTCACAGTTTTGTATTCGTATTTTGCTTCGCCCTCTGTTTTTAGTTGTATGTTTTTGACAAGGCAATATTCAATTGAATCAACTAAGCTGTCAAGTATGTCGATTTTAGAAGCATTGCTTAGGTTGTATTTGTTTTTTACTAAAAGGGAAATGGTTAGATTTTCATTATTATACGGTGTTTTTATTTTTTCTTCGATTGTTATCTGGTTTCCAAAAGTCCATGAATAAGAAGAAATGTTTCCTGTGATATTTGTTGGTGAGACTATTAAATATAGGGTTTTGTTTTCTAATGTGAAATTATGTTGCAAATCAAAAGAGGGCTTCTTTGAAATAATTATTTTTTTTGTGTCTGAAAGGTTTGTTTCTATACCGCTTAGTTTTAAAAAATACTCGCCTTCTTCTATGTTTGTTGTGTTTAGTTTTATTGACACTTTCCCTTCTGCCTCATGTTTTTTGTATAGCTCTTTCCACTCATTACCATCGAGAGAATATTCCAAAATAATTGTCTGGTTTTTTGAGTTCACAACTTCTACTATTAACTGCTCTGAAAAAATAGTTCCATTATCCCCATTTAGAACTAGCTTGTTTTCTATAATATTATTCTTATTAAATGTATATAGAAGTATTAGGAGCGCAAAAAAAACTATAACTACAATTGCAATATATTTCCAAACCATAATACTCCTATTTATTATTTACTATAATATTAACGGTTGTATAGATATTATACAATAAGTTATAACGGCACTTAGAATGATATAACAATGTTATATCGTTATACATCAGGCTTATGAGTGTATGTAAAAATCTTCCCAAAACCATAAGAGCCGCTTCACTTTAGCTCAGCTAGGCACTTAATGGTTTTGCCTCTTCGAGGACTTTTGGAAAGGGGTCACAGGAGTCTACGACTTCCTCGACCCCATTCATCCCCTAAGAAGATCTCTAAAAGAAAAACATAGAGTGCAAGCGTCTTTTGGAGGGAGTTATGGAAATAGAAAAACCAACTAAATTTGAACTCAAAAGAGTTCAAAGATCTATAGAAGATGAAGATTTGACTGACAGAGAAATCTGGATTTACAGAGAATATTTCTAGCGGAATAACGGAATGCTACTCAAGTTAGCGATTTAAAATGCCAAAAAAAGATAAAGTGAGCGATTTATGAAAAAGAGAGATGAAAATGTTGATATAATAAATCTATTACCAAAACACCATCCTATAACCAATGCCGAAATAGTTTATAGAATTGATGGTGAGAAGGTTGCTATTACATGTACTCAAAAAGGAAAAACAGGCGTATGGAAAAATAAAGTTCTTAATCCCCAAAATCAGCCAAAACAAATAATAGTACCAAGATTTATAGAATTGAATACAGGCTTTGGAGAGCTCATTGGTTTGTATTATGGTGATGGTACAAAAAACGCAAATTGCATTGAATTTACAAACTTTTGCCCCGAGTTATTGGAGGTTTTAATTAGATATTTATCCGATCTAAGTATATATTATGAAAGTCTGGAACATAGAATAAAGATTTCGAGTAACGTTAAAGTGAAATATAATATATCTGAATTAGAAATTATAGAATATTGGAGAAATAGACTGAAAATACCAATACAGTGTCAAATAAAGGTAAACTGGGTGAATTCTCAATGTAAAGCTTCTAATTATTTGAGAAAATATGGAAGTTTTGTTATAAGATATCATAACTCGATGTTCGCCTTATTTTTCAACACCTTGGTAAAGAACATAGATTATTTTGCTAAGTCAGAAAGTTTTAGGCTAGGCTTTTTGCGTGGGTTAATTGCTGCAGAAGGCAATATAAATATAAGAAAAAATGGTTCTCTAAGCCTGCTTAGAATAGCTGGTTCTAGAGATAAAAGGAGTTTTATTTCTAATTTCATCAATACAAACTTTCACTTAAAAGTATCTGATGATCCGAACAGCAACCAGATATATATTGGACATAGAGATCAGTTTAAATTAATAAAAACTCTAGATTTATATTCACTTCATCCAGAAAAAAGAGACCAATTCGACCGTGGATATCAAAACTTATTAACTAGGTTAGAAAAACTTAAGCACAAAAACAATGCGCTTATGAAAAATAAAAATGCTATTAAGTTGCTTTGTATATTATATTATAGACCTCTTTATTATAAGGAGATTTTAAATTCTTTGAAAATTACCTGCGAATGGCTTAAAATGCTAATAAATGGGTATAAATCTGGCATATACCAATACAAAGGTCTTCAAGAATTGGGTGTTGTCAAAAAAACAAAAAACGGGAGAGAGTTTATATTGTATATAACCGATAACGGTAAACTTTTTTTAGAAAATAATCATTCTAAACTTATCGGAAATGATATGGGTAATTATGGATAATGTTTTTAATCTGTTAGATAAGGATATTTCAAAGTTGGCAAAAGACCAGTTCAACTTTCCAACGCCTGTACAGCAAGCTGTTTTTCCAAAAATTCTTAAATGTGACAATTGTTTAATTATATCTTCTACTGGATCTGGAAAAACTCTAGCAGCATTACTTCCCATTTTCGATAAATTACTAAGAAATCGTCACGAAGCAATTTCCACTCTTTACATCACCCCTCTACGCGCCCTCAATAGAAATTTACAAGAAAGGCTCTTCTGGTGGGCATCCAAACTTAATCTAGATATTTCCACTAGACATGGCGACACAACACAATACGAAAGAAGCAAACAAGCAGACAACCCACCAGACATACTTATTTCTACACCAGAAACATTACAGGCCATTCTTGTTGGAAAAGTTATGAGAGAACACTTGAGGAATATAAAATATGTTATTGTTGACGAAATTCATGAACTTGTTGGGAGTAAGAGGGGCGTGCAACTTTCTGTTGCTTTAGAAAGATTAAGAGAGTTAACAAAGGGGTTTCAGATAATAGGGCTTTCAGCCACAGTAGGAAGCAAACAAGAAGTGTCAAAGTTTTTGGCTGGAGGGAAAGGTGTTGATATAGTTGATGTAGCCGGTGGCAAGAAAATTAAAGTTTTAGTAGAATCCCCTATCTACAAAAAAGAGTATAAAGAACTTTCAGAAAATATTAAATTACCTCCGCCAGCGACAGCAAGGATAGGAAGGATTTGGGAGCTCTCAAAAGCAAAGGATTCTGTTTTGATATTCACAAATACAAGGGAATCTGCTGAAGTCCTTTCGTCTAGATTAAAGACCCTGGATACATCCATCGAAGCGCACCATTCCTCTTTAGCAAAAAGTGTTAGAATAGAAGCAGAAAAAAAGTTTAAGGAAAAGCAAATAAAGCAACTGGTGTGCACATCCTCTCTTGAACTTGGTATAGACATCGGCTCTATAGACTTTGTTTTGCAGTTCATGTCTCCAAGACAGGTTTCAAAACTTTTACAGAGAATTGGGAGGAGCGGGCATGATTTGAAAAGGGTTTCTGAAGGCGTGATAATATCAGGCGAAGCAGACGATGTTTTTGAGTCTACAGCAATAGCAAAGCTGGCCCTTGAGCACAAGATTGAACAAACCCCAATATATGGAAAATCCTTAGATGTTTTAGGCCATCAAATTGTTGGCTTATCTTTAGAAGGGGACATAGAATTTGAAAAAGCATATCAACTTATTAAAAGGGCCCGCCCTTTCCATACGCTAACAGAACCAGAGTTTTTTGAGGTTTGTATGTTTATGGACAAGCTTGGTTATGTTTTTGTGAATGACAAATTCAGTCCAGGAAAAACAACGATAAGCAGAAAAAGGCGTGGCTGGGAATACTATTACAGAAATTTATCCACAATCCCCGACGTCAAGAATTGCCAGCTCTTTGATATAATATCCAACCAACATGTAGGAAGTCTGGACGCTGAATTTATTGCATTGCATGGAAGCCCAGGAACAAACATTATTTGTAAAGGACAGTCATGGAAGATTTTAGAGCTGCGAAATGACAGGTTATATGTTGAACCGATAAGCGGGATCGAAGGTGCTATTCCTGCATGGGAAGGTGAGTTAATTCCAGTGCCCTTTGAGGTTGCGCAAACAGTTGGAGAGATGAGGAGGATTGTTGCTGGAAAAACAGTTGGCAAGGAAACGGAGAGAGAAATTATAGATTGGCTAAAATCAAACTATCCCATCTCTACAGAGGCCGCGGAAATAATTTTGAAAACAGTAAAAGAACAAGTTGATTACAACTTTGTTCCCGACGACAAAAAGATTTTAATAGAATTCGTAGACACAGAAGATGTGGAAGATAATAACTATAGACTAATTTTTCATACGTGCTTTGGCTCACTAATTAATGACACAATTGGCCGTGTTTTAACAACCTTGTTAATAAACAAAATTGGCTCAGTTGGCTTGCATACAGATCCTTACAGAATAGTTCTTACTTTGCCTACTTTTGACTGGAAAGAAGCGGTTGATGTTTTTAATAATATAAATCCAGACCAACTCGAAACCCTTCTAGAATTAAATTTGACGAACACTGAATTGTTTAGATGGCGCTTTCTCCATGTCGCGAAAAGGTTTGGCATAATTTCAAAGGATGCGGATTATGGAAAGGCTTACTTGAAGAAAATAATTGAAGTCTACGCGAAAACACCTGCATACAAGGAGGCGTTGAATGAAATATTTGAAGAAAAGCTAGACATTGAAGGAACAAAAAGGGTTTTAGACTTGATTAAAAAGGGCTCTATACAAATCGAGATAAAGAAAGGTCTTTCGCCACTAGGGAAACAGGGTTTGGAAAAAAGGTATGAGATCGTCCCAACAGAAAAGCCGACGCAAGAGATATTTGAAATATTCAAGGAAAGGTTGGAGAACACAGAAATAGGCCTTGTCTGCTGTCAATGTGGCAAATGGTCTTCTTCATATAGGGTAAAACACATTCCAAAAGCAATAATCTGTCCTTTATGCGCAGCGAGACTTGTCGCTGTTGTCCCGTCAAAATATGCAGAGGATGCCAGAAGGCTTGTTAAGAAGAATGCGGAGAACAAAAAACTCACACAAGAAGAAAAGAAATGGTTGAACACAACACTGGATTCGGGAAGCCTAGTTATAACATATGGTACTGACGCAACAAAGGTTTTGGCTGGGCGTGGTATTGGTGTTGCAACTGCGAAAAGGGTTTTAGCTAAAATGTTAAATGGAGACGACTTGCTCAAAGAAACTCTTGAAGCAGAGCGACAGTATGCAAAGAACAGAAGATTTTGGAAGGGGTAACTGTTTTTATTATACTTTTACTAAATAATATCATATGGCTAATTTAACTGAAGAAAATGTGAGGTCTGTTTTATCCAAATACAAAATACCTTTAGTTAATCAAATTCGTACAAAAACAAAAGAGCAAGCAGTAAAAGCAGCTGAAAAACTAGGATATCCAGTTGTTCTGAAAGTTATTTCTAAATCAATTATCCACAAAACAGATGTTGGTGGTGTTGTGGTTGGGTTAAAATATAAACATGAAGTAGAGGATGCATTTGATAAAATTGTAAAAAATGTGAAGAAACATAGAAAAACAATGCAAGGCGTCCTTGTCCAGCAGATGGGTAGTGGGTATGAGGTCATAATTGGCGGTAAAAGGGACCCACAATTCGGCCCCACACTTATGTTCGGTTTGGGTGGCGTGTGGGTGGAAGCGTTGCAGGATATTGCTTTTAGGGTGTGTCCATTGACAAGGAAGGATACTCTGGAAATGATTCAGGAAATAAAAGGCTACAAAATCTTGAAAGGTTTCAGAGGCAAACCTGCAGGAGATTTAGAAGCCCTTGTTAACACGATTTTAAAATGCTCGAAAATGATGATGGAGAACAAGATACAGGAATTTGACATCAATCCGCTATTTGTGCAGCCTAAAGGGGTTTTAGCAGTAGACTTCAGGATGTCTACCCTTTCTTTAGAAAAGAAAGGTCGTGTCTCGTAGACACGAGATCGTGTGGCTTGGACACACGAGATGTGCCACATCTCATGTGCTGAGGCACATGACATCTCAGCATCCACAAAGCGAACAAACTGAGATGCTGACTACAGTACCCAAAGAAACTAGTTTACAGGTTAGTTTTACAAATATAAACCTTTTCTCGATAGTATATTATTTGATAGTTACATATGGGATATCCAAAAGACGACAGGAGTTTAAAAATATATTTAGGGGAAATCGGTAGAACACCTTTACTTACACCTATCGAAGAAAAAGACCTTGCATATATGATTGCAGGGAGACATGATAGGGTTAGCGACATCTCAGATTATGCAGTGAAAACAGGTTCTGTCTACAGGACCCCAACACCGGAAGAGGCAACAGAAAGGCTTACAAAATCTAATCTAAGGCTTGTTGTCAGCATAGCAAAACGCTATACTGGAAAGGGCCTCGAGCTTATGGATTTGATTGAAGAGGGAAACCAAGGACTTTTGAAAGCAGTAGATCGCTTTAGGCCAAAAGCAGACTGCAGGTTTTCCACATATGCAACGTGGTGGGTAAAACAGGCCATTAAAAGGGCTTTGATGGATCAGGTAAAAACAATTAGGACTCCGGCCTACATGGTTGAGATTGTTAACCACTGGAGAGCTGCTGAAAAAGAATTGCTTGCTGAAAGGGATGTTTTGCCAACACCAGAAGAAATAGTAATTAGGATGAACAAAGGCAGGCTTGAAAGATATACTGAAAGGGTGGAAAAGAAGCCTGACAAAAAACACAAAGAACCTCAGCTTCTGGATATTGATAACATACCTTCAATTCTTGGTGCCTTGAAAACCATGAGAAGTGTAGACAACCAAACCTACATAGGCCAGATACAAAACCCAGGCGAATTGATCGAAGCCCCAGATAACTATCAAGCCTCTGATTTTGCAAACCGGAGCATGGACTCAGAAGAGGTCGAAAGGCTCCTTAACGAACTTTCTAAAAGGGATGCTGAGATTTTAAGGATGAGGTATGGGCTTAATGGTTATGAGCCGACAACACTCAAGGATATTGGCGAGAAAGTTAACTTGAGCCGCGAGAGGATAAGGCAGATAGAGGATGAGGCCTTGAAAAAACTTAAATCAATTATCAAACAAGACATGCGTACCGGCAGAACATTTCAAAGGATCAGTGTGCCAAATAATGTTGCTAAGCCAGACGTTTCACAGGAGGACGGTTACACAATTAAGGAAATCATGGGCATGTGGGGATACAGATCAAACAAAACTACATATGGATACATAGCAAAATCGGGTGCAAAGTGCATTGGTTTTAGGAAAGGTCAAAGAGTATACGAAAGAGAGCCTATAGATACATACACAGCGAACTTCGATGTATGGTCACCTGAAACAGAGAAAAAGCCAGCTTTAAAAAAACCCCGAGCAAAAACTAAAATACAAGATAGTGACCGTTCAGCCGCATTTTTGTTCAGAAAATCAGAAGAGCCGACACAAAAACCAAAAGATGATCCAGTAATTATTTCTTCACAAAATCAGCAGACAGACACCAAACCAATCAACGGACACAAAATCCCACAAACAGAGAAACGGCCAATGAGATATACAAAAGAACAAATTTTGGAAATATCTGGAACTCCGTCAAATATGGTGGATTGGGCATTAAGGGAGCTTGGTACAAGAAATGTTGGGGAAGACCTATACGAGAGCTCTATAATTGACTTCTTGGTGGACCGCTCTAAAACAACTGTAAAAAAGACTGGTTGATTTATGCCCAACTGGAATTATCATCTCGCGTTCAGTTTTGGTGTCTACATTATTTTAGCTATTATTTTCAATTTATCTATTTTTGGAAGCGCTATAGGCTTGGTTATTTTGGCCTTCGCTTCCCTGCTTCCTGACTTCGATCATCCAAAATCCCTAATAAGACAAATAACTGCGATAGCTGCAGGATTTGGATCATTTATAGTTCTCTTAAAACTTCTAACCAACTTTGATGTAAATCTATCTGGTAGTATAGTCGTCTCCACAATTGCTGCTTTATGCGCTTACTTCGGGGTCAAAAAAATCCGGCTAAAACACCGCGGGAAAAACTCAATGCATCAATTATGGGTCTTGGTTTTTGTGGCTGTTTTTTCTGCTTTTGTTTTTTGGCTATTTAATTTACAAATTTATTTTTCTGCGCTTGTTTTCCTTGGTTATGGATCTCATATGTTTTTGGACTGGGCAAAAAAACAGCTGAAGTAATTTACTTCACTGCAAATTTCTTATCTAGAATATCATCCGGTTCTGTAAATCTAATATAGAAACCAAAAGGGTCTTCAATTCTAAAATCTTTTAATCCCCATGGCTGAACAACTAGTGGTTCAACAACATTTGCAAATCCTTTGACTTCTTTATAGAATTTTTCAATATTTTTTATGGGCACAACTATTTCAACTGCATATCCTCTCTTCGTCGCATTTGGATATTTTTTAAATGTTGGGTGTTTATAGATAAAGTCATTACCTCCCCAAAAACAAAGGATGCTATCTTCCCTTTTCATCACGATGTAGCCTTTAAACTCTTCTGGTTTTCTTTCCCACACCACCTTAAAACCTAGCTTGCCATAAAAATCTTTTGCTTTCTTGAAATCTGGTATATGCAATTCAACCAAAACATTACTTTTTGTCGTCTTCATTTGCGTCCTCATACTCCTTGTTCAGAATTTCCCAAATCTTTTTTGCTTTTTCTTCCCCTATTCCATCAACCTTCTTCAACTGGCTTTCCTTAGCTGAGAAAACCTTTTTCACTGTTTTAAATTTTTCTAAAAGTCTCTTGCTCAAGACATTTGAAATATTTGGCAGGCCAGCGATCATATACTCCTGCTGATCTGTTAAAGATTCTTTTTTTGTTTTCGCGCGGATTTGAATGGACCTTTTCTCATGGTCTTGTTCCCTTTTAGCTATCCAGTAAATCATCCCTGCCGTCTCCTTCGGGTTGGATGTCCAGATTATCGGGACTTTATAATCAATGGCTATAGAAGATAGGACGCCCCTTATTGTATTTGGGTGTATTTTTCTCTCAAAGAAAAGCATGTCTGGATTGCCTTCCAAGATCAGCAAAGGCCGGTCGAAGGAAGCGGCTATTTCTTCCATTTGTTTAAAAATTCTCTGGTTTATTATCGATTGTAAAAAATCAGAAGAGCTTTTTTTTTCGATCGCAACCCTGTCAGAACAAATATAATCAGCTACCTTTAGCTGTTTTAAAACAACTTCAGCCCCACACTCCTTTATGTAAGAAGGAACCATGCTATTTTCTCTGTGATCGGCAAAAACAGTTATTTTTCCATTTGGCAAAATGTTCTGGATAAAAAGGTTTTTGACTTCCTGTTCAGGATTTTGATCGTCCATACTATTTACACCAAGATCTTATACAAATGTTTTTTGGGTTATAAGGTCAGCATCTCATACTTTCATATTGGATGATGAGATGTCTACGAGACACGACTTTCTTTTTTCAAAAAGAAAGGGTATATTACTTGAAAACTTTACCTGTTTGTAAAGACCAGAACAATAAATCCAGTTCGTCCATTGATATGCCTATTTTATTTGAATACGCTTTAAATTTTTGTTCTATTTCCAAATACTTGTCTTTGCTTAAACTTTTAGGTATTTCGTTTATTACACGCATGTTAACAAGATGGTTTAGTATATGTCTATCAAGAATTGCCAAGTCCCTAAACCCAATATTTCTTAGAAAATGGGACGCCTCCTTGTAACCATACCCATGTATATTTTGGACCAACCATTCCCTGGTATTGTTTTGCTCGTTTTTTATAACTAACTTGTCTTTAATTCCATTTGAAAAAAATAATTCCCTGTTTTTTACAATATACTTTGCCTTGTTGTTATGGAAGCGTACTTGCTTTTGAAGGACTTTTCCTATATCCTTATGCTCTCCTTGATACAAAAGGCCGGACCTTTTTAACTCTTCAATGGCATTCCAACAATTAAGCGCCTTTGATTGGGGTGTTAGCGTACAAAAACAAAGCTCGTCAAAAACAACATCGTCTCCCAGATCCTGTGTTTGCTTAAAATCTTCAAGCCTCTTCTTTATTTCGTTTTTTTTTTCTCTATAGACCTTTTTGAGCTCGTGAAGTTTCATATTCATTTATAATGTGAATCTAAGTTAAAATATATGTTCGACTACGAATATTGGCAAAATGGGGTTTATCCTGCAAATGTAAACATGGCTTTTGAGGAATATTTCTTGAAAAGGGCTGAGAAAAAGGCCTGTCTAAGGTTTTGGTCTGTGCCAAAGGATGCGGCTGTATTAGGATATTCCCAGGCAACAGACATCATAAAGAAAATTGATTCTGATTTTAATGTGGTTAGGAGGGCTTCTGGCGGATCGCATATACAAATAGGCCCTAACATATTGGCTTACACAGTCACTGTCCCGCGAGACGGAACATTCAAACATTATGAAGATATGAGAGCATACTACGCCGCTAAAATTGCAAAATCATTTGAAAATCTAGGCGTAAATCCCACTGTAGATAACAAGGCCTCTACGATAAACGTGGATGGCAAGGTTGTGGCTAGTCATGCGATTGTTTGGGGTGTTCATTCGGCATTGATCCACGGCCTCATAATAATAGACCCATATAATGTTGACAAACTCTCCAACAGGTTGGCTCTTGGCTCTAGAAAAATTGGCAAGAACACATATACAGAATATTCTGCTCTAAAAAACATTCCTTCTGTTTCCCAACTTCTTGATAAAACAGCCAAAAATTTAAATCAGGAGCAAAGGACAGAAGCTTTGAAAAAAATAGTGGGCCAGGAAATTTTGAAAACAGTGACAGAAGGTAAATTCGAAAATAAAAAAATAGGTAACAGGATTTTGGCACAGTCATATAGACTGATCAACGAAAAATATGGCCAGGATAAGTGGACTAACCTGAAAAAACCTGCCTTTACAAAGGAAGAAATAGAAGAAATCCCCGGGGAGAAACTCGACGGCCCGCTCAAAAAAGGTTTGGGATATTGCCTGTATATACAAGTTAAAAACAAGGATTTCAAGAAGATGGCTGAGCCTACTTACTAGCCAACACACAAATATTTTTTTTATTCTTATCTTCAAATATTTCTATTTTTTTAAATCCAGCTTTTTCGAAAAATCCTTTCAGCTCTTCTTTATCAAAAAAGTGATAATATCTTTGGTATTTGATTCCTTTATGTGTCCAAGGAATGTAAGCGTCCTTTTTCGTTTCCCTGTTCCAAACAGTGAGAAAAATCTTTCCATTTGATTTTAAAACTCTTTTAATTTCTTTAAGAGCTTTCAGCCTTTTTTTTTCGGAATCTAGGTGATGGAGGACAGCTACTGAAATTACATAGTCGAATTTATTTTCTTCGAATTTAACAGAAAGAACATTTCCTACTTTGAAATTTATTTTTACTCCATGTTTCTTTGAAAACTTTTTTGCTAACTTTATCATTTTCGGAGAAATATCAATACCAGTGCACTCAAACCCACTTTTTGCAAAAGGCAAAGTAGAATTCCCAATTCCGCAGCCGACATCCAGAAGTTTTCCAGGCTTCCATTTATGTGACATCACTCTTATTTCTGGTGTAATTGGCTGCTGCCTCAGATTATAGAAGCCTTCTGCTATCTTGTTGTAAACATCTTTAATTTTTTTGTCATTTGGTTTGGGCATACAACTAACTAAAGTCAAACTCCATCCCATCAAAAGAAATAAACATGTTTTTTGGCAGCATTTTTTGTAATTCTTCGTGCGTCTTTTCGGTTAGGTGTGTTATGCTGTGGAAAACCACATTTTTACAATTCAACTCTTTTACAAGATCTAAAATTTCTTTTCCGTGCAAATGGTCCGGGTCTGTTTTTAGGCCGTTTTGCTCTGGTTTGTTTGGGAACAGTTCTTGGAACAGGAAAGTTCCGTCTGCAATTATGAGGTCTGAATTTTTCACAAGTTTCAGTGATCTGACTGGCAACTTATAATAATCCCCCAGATAAACCACTTTGCTGCTATCAGACTCTAGTACATAACCAAAAGCGTTGTTTAGCTGGTCTTCTTTCAAATCATCGTCTTTTTTCCGCATGTGGTAAAGCGGTATTGGTGTAATTTTTATTCCAAAAAGCTCGAGTTTTTCAAAGGGCTTTACTATAACAACTTCTTTGTTTATGTGGGCGAAGCTCCTTTCCAACCACTCATTTGTCTTTTCTGAGCAAAATATCTTGGGCTTTTCTTGCGAAACCAATCTTGCCCACGAATCCAATTCATAGAGACCAAACATGTGGTCAAAGTGCCAATGGCTGACCAAAAAGTTCTGAATATTTTCTAAACCAACTCCTGCTGACTGCAATCTAATATCAGGGCTGATTTCAATTAAGAATCTGCCTTTGTTTGTTTCAACTAAAACTTCTGGCCTTGTTCTACTGTCTTTTGAACCTGGATTTTTTGCTGATTTACAAACTCTACAATTACAAAAAGGCGCAGGAATCCCTTCCCATCCCCCAGAGCCCAAAATCTTTATTTTCATGTTTATGATTGATCCATTTAGCTTATTAATATTGTGATAAAATAGGTAATATGCTTGACACAACCTTAGCCAAACCAAAGAAAAGGGTGCGAACAATCTCAGGCGTCACCATACTCTCTGTGATGACTAAACCTTTGCCTTGCCCAGGTGAATGTGTTTATTGCCCTGGCGGATTTGACAAACCAGTACCAACACCAAAAAGTTACATGCCGAAATCCCCAACTGTTTTGCGTGCTATCAGAAATAATTATGACCCAAAAGAGCAAGTTGAAGGTAGGATACAGGTTTTAGATTTAAACGGGCATCTTGCTGAGAAATGTGAATTGATTGTGATGGGCGGGACCTTCATGGCTTCCCCTCAAAAATATAGAACAGAATTTATCAAAGGTATATATGATGGTTTGAATGGGATTGTTTCTGGAAGTTTAGAAGAAGCCAAAAAAATCAATGAGACAGCAAAACACAGGTGTATTGGTCTGTGTATTGAAACAAGGCCAGATTGGTGTAGCAAATCGCAAATAGATGAAATGTTAAACTTTGGCACGACAAGAATTGAACTGGGTGTGCAAATAGCAGATGATAAAAACTATGAGCTAACAAAACGAGGCCATAGTGTCCAAGATGTCATAAATGCGACAAAGCTGTTAAAGGATGCGGGTTTCAAAATATACTACCACTACATGTGCAATCTGCCTGGCTCAAATGTTGAAAATGACATCAAGCAATTTGAAAAGCTTTTTTCCAATCCTGCTTTCAGGCCAGATGGTTTGAAAATATATCCATGCATTGTGGTTGAAGGGACAGAACTGGAAGATTGGTATAAACAAGGGAATTATGTGCCCTACACAGATGGGGAGATTGTTGAGATTTTAGCTAGAATAAAATCAATGGTTCCAAGATATGCTAGAATACAAAGGGTCATGAGAGACATTCCTGCGCAATATATTGTTGGCGGGACAAAACATTGCCATCAAAGGGATTCTGCAAAAGATAGGATGAAGGAATTGGGATTAAAATGTGAATGCATAAGATGCAGGGAAGTTGGTTATGGCTTGTTGAAAGGCAAAATAGTGAAAGATGAGAACATAAAGTTGAATGTGTTTGATTATGAAGCCTCTGGAGGGAAAGAGATTTTCTTGAGCTTTGATGATGTTGAAAATGATTTGATAGTTGGGTTGCTGCGACTAAGGGTTCCAGACAAATCTTTTAGGCCGGAAATTACACCAACATCAACAATTGTTAGGGAGCTTCATGTTTTTGGTGTTGAGGCGAGCATGCAGAACCAAACTTCCTGGACAACAGCCTTTCAGCACAAAGGCTTTGGCAAGAAACTAATGGCAGAGGCAGAAAGGATCACAAAAGAAATGGGCTTTGACAAGGTTGTTGTGATTTCTGGTGTTGGAGTAAAAGAATATTACAAGAAGCTTGGGTACGCACCAGAAGGGCCTTATATGGTGAAGAAATTGTAATTAAGTAAATAGCCGTTATAACTATTAAAAGTCCGAGGCCTAACAATACAACCTCTTGCTTACCACATATGCTAAGACATCAAAATCAGGATCAAAAAACTCAATCATTTCATAATCAGGCCTCTCAATTATACGTAAATTTTGGGGGTGTTTTGGTGTGTGAATCTTTTTGAAAGACTGATAACCTTCAACTTCGAAATCGTTGCAACCCACATGCATACGATACGGATCTGGTTTGCGAATACGGAGATATTGTATACTGTGTCCACTTACTTTAATTGGTTTGTGTAAGTTAACACAGAGTCCATTATGTTCATTGTACGGTTTGCCTATTTCATGTATTATCTTTATCAGTTGTTCATATTCGTCAGCATAATGAGAAAATATAGTAAGCGAATTTATTAACAGGCTTTTACCAATAACCTTTTTACAAAGTTTTGTGGTTTCTGTTGCGATATATTTTACTGTTTCTATAAGTTGTTTTTCGTTTCGAATGGGGCTAAACCTATATAGTTTCATACTAAAGTTTCCTCAATCTTAGTAATAAACTCATCCGCATCTTCAAGTGCTGTTTTTGCGTTTTCTCTTGAGATTGCGGGCGTGGCATCATATTGCGCAGCCTCTCTTTTATTTTTTGTCTGTATGAGCTTGGTTATCAATTCTTCGCTAATTTCATATGCTTTTGAAAGTTTGTGTATATGCTTGGATTCAAGATTACCTCTGTGCACATAGTCATGTTCAAGGACAGCTATTGTTGCTGCATGACTTTTTGATTTGAAGCCCAGTTTTGCCAAAGCAGCTAGAGCCGCAGTGTACATTGAATAATACGAAGATATAATCACCCATTCATATGCCTCAAATCCCTGTGGAAGGTTTAGCAGCCCTTTGAAATCATCTTTCTCTGATATATTGAAAAGAAGATTGGCAATGGTAAAGTTCTTTCTCGACTTTACCAGAAATGACTTTTCAAGTTTTGTGTATTCCTGATTTTTCAAAAGTTGTTCTTTGTATAGATATCTGTCAATTTTCTTTTTGAGAAACTCAATCCTTTTCATGCAACAAGTCTCCAGAACATCTCAGATCCATAAAGCGATAAGCCATATTCTCTAACTTCTTTTCCAACATTTAATTCAACTGATTTCAACATCCTCTTAAATTCGTCTATATTGGTTATTAGCGGGCTCACTTTAATATTATATGAATATTGGTAACTAGCGCTTTCCCTTTCGACACCCTCTCTCATTTTTTTACTTTTCAGATCAGATACTATAAATAACAGATCAATATCTGATGTTTTTGTTGCTGTTCCCTTTGAATAGCTTCCAAATAGTACAATAGAATGGATTTCAGATATATATGAAGTGGTAATTTTTGATACTAAACTTTCGATAACAGCTTTAATTTTAGGGTATTGCTTATAAATTTCTTCCTTTTTTATTGAATCTGTCTCTTCCAAAATATGCCTGCATTTTGGGCTATTAAGATTTAGAGAGCATTTTTTGGCATTTCCAACTTTTTCAACTGTGATTATTCCCTCTTTACTCATGGAGTTTATATGATTATATGCTGGTCTGTATCCTATTTTCAACCTTTTTGAAATTTCCAATATTGTTAAACCTTTGTCCAGCTCCTTTCTCATTAAACCTGCTATTTTCAATAAAGTTTGTTGCCTCATATTATTCACCTAATGAATAATACTATTCACTTTAGTATATAAGCTTTGGTCTATTTGAAGGGCCTTATATGGTTAAGAAGGTTTGAGTCATGGCTTCCGCCTATAATGAAAACCATACTCATCAAAACTCATGTGTTTGTAAAATCTATGAGCAGGTTTCTTATCTTTACTTGATCCTAGAAAGATGCCGTAGCACTTGTTCTTTTTTGCAACGCTTATTGCCTTTTCCATAAGTTGTTTTCCAATATTCAGCCTTCTATATTTTTCTAGGACAAAAAACTCTTCGACTTCTAGAATAGGTGTTGGGTATCTCACAACAGTTCTTATTGAGTAAGTTATGAAGCCGACAATTCTACCATTAATAACCGCGACATCTGCAAAGCAGTTTTTGCTCCTGATGAATTTGTGGAAAGATTCGCTGTTCTTTTCTTTATATCTGTTTCCATCTTCGACGAATTTGCCAAACAGATCAATTACTTCCTTGTAATCTTCTTTTTTCGCATGCCTAATAACGACTTTTTGCATATTAGATCTTCTCTCGCAAAAACTCTGGTAGACTAAAAGCCGCAGAATGGATTCCTAGGTTATAATATCTTGTTTTCAAATTTGCTTGATTTTGTTTGAAATCATTAATAGGGTGATACTTCTTCGAAGCGAAGAGTAAAACAAAAGAACCGCCTGGCATCCTTTTAGAAGCAAAGAAATATGGCATAACTATAGGGAAGATTGTTTTCAAATCACGATATATAGAAACCCAATTTGGTTTTTTCTCTGAATAATGTGATGTTGACCCATCTGTAATGAAAATGCCGTCTTTGCTGAGAGTGTTGTAAACAATCTTGAAATATTCTTTGGCGAACAGAGGAAAAGCAATGTTTTTTTCACCTTGCTCAGTATATGTATTTGCTGGAGTAGATATAATCAAATCGTAAGTTTCTTTTTTCGCCTGTTTTAAAAAGATAAATCCGTCGCTAACAAATGTATGTACACGCTTATCATCCCAACATTTAAATGGGAAGGCTTTCTTGCATTCGCCCAACAACTCGGAATCGATTTCAACCAAATCTATTTGTTCAATGTATGGATGTTTTACAAGTTCCTTAATGGCGAAACCATCGCCACCGCCTATTATTAAAACTGTTCTTTTTTTAGGACCCACATTTAATGGAAGGTGTGTGACCATTTCCGTTAGTTCGTCTCCTTCTTCAGCTTGAAACATGATATTATCTAGAACTATAATTTTTCCGAGTTTTTCTGTCTCGAAGATTCTCAATCTTTGATACTTAGTCTGCTTGTCTACTATAATTTCTGAATAAGGAATGTTTAGACCATCCCTATTGACGAAAACGCCTTTCATAATAATATAAGAATTCGAGAGTTTTTATGTTTGATAAATCACACCTTAACCAACTCGCTCTTCCCAAATATCTTTGGTATCTTCAAGCCCATCAGCTCATACACTTCATGTGGTATGCCAATATCACCAACGAAAAGTTTACCCACAAACTCTCTTGCTTTCTTTTCTATTAGGCCTCTTTTTAGTAAACCCAAGCTCAAGGTGAAATCTGCTTTTACACATGGATTATAAGGGTCGCCTGTATCTGGATTTAGGCCTGAAGGTGTATCAATCGACAACACCTTTGCCTTTGAGGAATTTGCATAATTTATCAGCAATGCATAATCGCCTGAAGGGGCTCTGTTAATTTTGTAGCCTAGAAGTCCGTCAATTACCAAATCTGCTTTCTGTATGGAGTCTTCCCACAACAGTTTGTGTGTGTTGAAAAGTCGTTCGAGAAACATCGACCTCAAAATTCCTAGCTGCTCCTTGTTTGTTTGCGAAAAGTTATCTAGATGATCTGGAATGATCACAGTCACCTTTGCTCCCCAGTTATGGAGATGGCGCGCAGCTGTGATCGCATCCCCTCCATTGTTACCTTTACCAACCAAAACAGTAATTCTTCTATTTTCCAGGCGTCCTAAAATTTCGCGCGCAAGAGAAGCTGTGACGCACCCTGCATTCTCCATCAGCTGAACTAAATCCACTCCAAAGTGTCGCGTGGCAAGATCATCAATCTTAACCATCTCTTCTACAGACACTGTTGGAATTTCCATAATACTGAAAGATGTTAGTAGATATTTAAACAGCTACTTCCCCACAAAAAGCAAAACCAATTCCGTCGCAAACCAGATAATAAAAAGGGCTGTCATGAAGATTTCAACCAGAAGTAGCTTCCTGTCCCATTGTCTACCGGAGAGCATAGAGTATATGCCTTCCAAAGTTTCCAGCTTCTTCTCCACGCCGCGCCTCCACTTCTCATGATAAAATCTTCCAGAAGCAAGTGTGTATACTTTAGCTAAATAGAGGTCTCCAATCAGTTTCAGAGAATTTTCAACCTTTTCAATTACATCTGAAATTTCTAACCTAACCTCTGCCAGATAATTCAAAGTTTTTGTGTGCGGCGATAGGCTAAACCTATTTTTCTTCAGTAAATCACTATAGGCTTTGTCCAAAACACTGTCCAAGACAGTATCATATGTCCTCAATTCTAAAAGCTCTATTACTGCATATTCCAAAACATCGGTCACATCATATGTATGCTTCTCGTCAAAGATGAAAGCGGCATTCCAGTCAATAAAAACAATGTCATCTTTGTAATAGGATAGGTGGAATTTTACTGCATCCAAAAGCTCGTGCCTGCTTAGCTCGCCTTCTTCGCAGCGAAGAGCGCGAGCAATATCCATTTTATATTTCTCCAAAAGATCATCTGGAGTTATTTTTCTATTAAACTTGTTTACTTCAAAAATAATATAGTCTTCAAAAAATTGGTCAACCTCCATCTTATGGGTTTCAAGTGAAGGTTGTATCTCCTTTTTTATTTTGTCTAGCTCTGCTCTAGCAGCCTTTTCCAGCTCTTTATTGTTTACAAGTTTTGAACTTAGCTGTTGGAGACTTTTAATAGAACCACTGATCGGCATCCACAACCTAATTGTGACGACACCAAACTCGTAAAGCTTAGCTTCTAACTCAAAGTTGAATTTACCGATCTTTTTCTTTCCTAGCCTAATGAGCAGCGGTGGATTTTTATATTGCACATAGCTTGGTGTAAGCCTTTCTAAAACTATATTGCCCTTTTCTGGCTTTTTTCCAAAAACAGTTTCTATTTTATCTATATCGATTTCATTGGCTATATCAAAACAATAGTAAACAGTTACAGAGCCCTTTGTTATTTTCAACTCGGTTTCCATAATATTATTTGGTTTGGCTACTATTTATTTAAAAATCGGCTGCTTCTATATACTTTTTCAAAGTATTAACAAACCTGGCTGCCTCAGCCCCGTCAAAAATCCTGTGGTCAAATGTTAAAGACACTGGTAGGACCCATTTCACAGAAATCTTTCCTTCCTCGATAACGGGCCTTTGGTGTATTTTTCCTGTAGCCAAAATTGCAGCCTCTGGATAGTTTATGACAGGCGTTGCAAAAATCCCTCCTATAGAACCAACATTTGTTATCGTGAATGTCCCGCCTTTCAAATCCATCAAATCCACAGTCCTTTTTTTCGTTTTTTCGGCGAGGTCTGATATTTCCTTTGCTATCTCTAATATGGATTTTTTATCAGCTCCTTTTATCACAGGGACAATCAGCCCGTCTTCAGTGTCAACAGCAACACCAATATTGTAATATTTTTTCAAAATTATTTCTTCTGTTTCTTCAACCAGACTAGAGTTTACAAATGGGTGTTCCTGCAAAGCTTTAACAACAGCCTTTATAATAAATGGTAAAAAGGTTATGTGCACTTTATTATTCTTGCCTTTTCCTTTTTCGACAAGCTCGACCAATTTAGTCGCGTCTATCATATCCATGTGTGTTACGCTTGCCGTCCTTCTTAAGTCGACCATATTTTTTGCAATGGCTTTTCTAACACCTTTCAAAGGGATGTGATCAATATATCCCCACATGTCATATTTCTTTTTAATCATCACTCCCCCTTGTCTTGAGTCAACGGCTTTGGGTAAATATTTTTTAGTTGTGTTTACTTCAATACTAGCTCCTTTTGTTTTTTCAAAATATTCTTTCGGTGCAGGCAAAACATAACCAGATTCTTTTAATTCACCAACAACTGATGTTGATTTGTCTTCCTTGATTTTGCCTTTATCTTCTATTACAACTAAAACTTCCCCCACCCTTATAGTATCTCCTTCTTTATGGCTTATTTTCAAAACCTTTCCGGAAGCAGGCGACGGTAACTGCACAACAGCCTTGTCTGTTTCAACTTCAACTAACACTTGGTCTTGTTTAACTCTGTCACCAACTTTAACTTTCCATTTAACTATTTCTCCCTCTGTTATTCCTTCACCCACATCGGGGAATTTGAACTCGTACATCGTCTCTCATCTCCTCAAGTGCTTTTATGACTTTTCTTCTTTTGCCTCTAACTAGAACATTTGAGCATGGCGGGCTGGTTATTATGATTTCAGATTCCAAATCTTCATCAAGCCTTCTAATCATATCAATTGCTTCTATGTACATTTCCCTTTCAGACAAAAACTTTTCTGGTTCCTTCGTATACTGTCTTGTAAGCGGCGATGCGCCAAAACCAAGTTGAGATAAGGTTATTTCTTCTGGATCTATTTCATTGAGTATGGAAGCTGTAGACGTGACATGTTGCTCAGATCTTTCTTTTCCTCCAAGACCCAAAATAATCATGGCACCGACTTCGATTCCACTATTTTTTAAAAGCTTCCCAGCTTCTGTATTTTGCTCTCCAGTAACAGTCTCTACACTTCCTCTGTGCCCCTTTTTAATTTGTCTCAATACATCAGTATCTCCGCTCTCAAGACCAACATAAACTCTCACTAAACCCCGATCTCTTAACTCTCTCATATCTTGCCCTTTGTCCAGCACGCCTGTTGTTCTGGCATAACAGCTAACTGATTCTAGGCCAGGAACTTTTGAATATGCATATCTAAGAACATCAAGAAGATCTTGTGTTGGTAAAACCAAGGCATCGCTTCCGCCCAAAAACATACTTTTAATTTTGCCTGTTTCAGTTGCAAAAGCCACATAACTCAACCAAAAAGGAATTGATGCATCTATATCTCCTCTTAAATCTTCAGTTGATCTCCTCCTAATACTTGGTTCACCATTATAGAAATTACAAAAGGTGCATGACCAATCACATCCGCTTGTAACAAGTAGTAAGCCGCTTCTATACATCTCACTTGGAGGCATAGCTCTCATTGAACGTATTCTATAAGGCGCAACATCTTGATTTGGTATATTCGATTTGATTTTCATACTATTTACTCAGATTTTATCTATTCTTCTAGCCAGTTCGAAATCCTGCTCTGTTAAACAGCCTTTGTCGTGTGTTGTTGTTTTGATTGTGAGCTGATTGTAGTTTTCTAAATGGATATCTGGATGATGATTTAGACTTTCGGCAATTGTTGCAACTATGTTAACAAATCCTATAGTCTCAATAAAGTTTTTGAATTTAAATTTTTTCACAAGGAATTTGCCTTCCTTTTTCCAGTTTTTAGGAGCGCTCGTAGACATAGAATCACCTACTATTAGTTATAATATAGAATTAGTTTATTTCTATTTAATAAATAAAGCCACTTTGCCTTAGGCTTCTTAAAACAGTGCTAACCTCTTCCTCTGGAGACATTTGACTACTGTCTAAAACTATATGATAATGTGTTCTGTCCCTAAAATCATATTCCGGCCTCCACAACTTCCTACCAATGTTTAACTCGTCTAACTCTCTTTGAAGAAGTATATTTCTTATTTCTTCCAGATTTTGTCCTGGATATTTATATCTTGGTGCTCTAGTAACCCCAACACCCAAAGGCGCTGTTACAAATGTTAACGTGTTCCCAGGAAATATGTGAACATACCTTGTATCTACAATAACTTGACCTCTTGAACCCCTATCTTTTAACTTATTATTAAGCTCCATTAACTCTTCAGGAGGAAATCCTCTATAATATTGCTCAAATGATATATCAGGTCTTTCTGTTCTATGTTTGTCCCTTAAATAATCGCCTACAGAGACAGCCTCCCATCTAAGTTCGCTTTCCAACATCCTAAGAAGGGTACTTTTTCCTGAACAGGGGAGACCTGAAATAGCTATAGAATTGTATACCATGATAGAAAAATGACAATAAGTTTTAAATGGTTACTTGTTAGAAACCCGCAACCCTTTCAACCGCCTTTACTATTCTATTGACATTTGGTAAATAATAGTTTTCTAATTTGAATAACGGCATCGGTGTATCAAATCCTGTTACCCTTTCTACAGGCGCTTTCAAGCTTAATAAAAGATTTTCCATTATTCTTGCAGATATTTCAGCTGCAAATCCACAGTTTCTTGGTGCTTCCTGTACAATTACGGCACGCCCTGTTTTTTTAACAGACTCGAAGATTGTTTGATTGTCTAAAGGCTTTAATGTCCTTAAATCAATGACCTCGCAACTTGTTTTTTCTTTGAGCTTTTCAGCTGCGTCTATAGACGGCCGCATCATTGCCCCGTAGGTTATTATTGTGACATCTGTTCCTTCTCTAAAAACATTTGCCTTGCCTAGAGGGACAGTGAATTTTTCTGTAGGCACTTGCTGTTTAATTGATCTATACAGTTTTTTGGGCTCTAAAAAAATAACAGGATCCGCATCCCTAATTGCAGAGACAATCAAGCCTTTTGCATCGTAAGGTGTGGATGGTATTACAACTTTCAATCCAGGTGTGTGGATAAAGTACGCCTCTGGTGATTCCGAATGGTGTTCTAGGGCACGCACACCGCCAGAACAGGGTATTCGCAAAACCATTGAACAAGAGAAGCGTCCTCTAGACCTTGTCCTTATTCTAGACGCATGGGAAATCAACTGATCCAAAGCAGAATACATGAAACCATCAAACTGTATTTCAGCAACCGGCTTCATTCCCCCAACAGCCAGCCCTATTGACGTCCCTACAATACCAGATTCTGCGAGTGGTGTGTCTATTACCCTTTCTACACCAAACATTTGTTGCAAACCGTCTGTTACCCTGAACACGCCACCATCCACTCCAACATCCTCCCCTAAAATCATGACCTTTTTATCTCTAGCCATCTCTTGTTTTAATCCCAAATTAATGGCTTGAACCATTGTCATTACTTGAAGCGGCATAACATCAGCTGGAAAATAACTGCAGTCATTTTCGTCCCTTAGTGGAGGCCCCCATCAACGATTATATTCTGCCCTGTGATATGGTTTGAATCATCTGAAACCAAAAACAAAACCGTTTTAGCTATATCTTCTGGCTTTCCTAGTTGCCTCAACGGTGTTTGAAGTGTTCTTTGCTCTCTTTTCTCTTCTGTCCAATCTTTTATCATTTCGGTGTCTACTGGTCCAGGAGATATTGAGTTTACTCTTATTCCGTAATGGCCTACTTCCTTAGACATCACTCTGGAAAACATTATAACACCTGCTTTAGCTGTTGAATAGGCAGCGTTCTTTATCCCAGCAACCCCAGCCATGGATGCTATATTCACAACCCTTCCATATCCGGCTTTTTTCATGTATGGCAAAACATATTTTGAACAAAGAAAAACACTAGTTAGATTTGTGCCTATTGTTTTTTCCCACTCATCCAAAGTCAAGTCTTCTACTAGACTTCTATTCATCTCTCCTACATTATTGACCAAGATATCTACTCTTTTAAAATGTTTAACAGATTTTTCAACAAGGACTTTTACTTCCTCTTCATTTGATACGTCGGCTTGCACAAGAAGTGTTTTTCTGCCTAATTTTTCTATTTGCTTTGCAACATCCTTTGCCTCTTTTTCAGATTTATTATAATGCACAACAACATCTGCACCTTCTTTTGCCAGTTCGATTGCTATTGCTTTACCTATTCCTCTACTTGCCCCTGTCACTATTGCAACTTTGTCGTCTAGCTTTCTCATATCATTTCAAACTCCATCCTCCATCAACTACTAGATTGTGCCCTGTTACAAAAGATGAATCGTCAGACGCTAAGAAAACAGATGCTTTTGCAATCTCATGTGGTTCCCCAAGCCTACCAAGAGGTGTTTTTTTAATTGTCATTTCAATGAAATCCTTTCCAGCTCTTTGTGTCATCTCAGTATCTATATTTCCTGGTGATATTGTATTTACTCTGATATTTGGAGCTAAGGAGAGCGCAAGGGATTTTGTCAAGTTTGTAAGGGCCGCTTTAGAAGCAGTATAGTGCATTACGAACTCGCTCCCTACATCACCATATTTGGAGGAAATATTTATTATACTTCCATGTTTTTGTTTGAGCATATACTTGGAAACTTCTTTGGCGCAACTGAAGGCTCCTATTACATTTGTGTGTAGAATCCTTTCCCACTCTTTAAAGTCCAGATCGTTCAATAACTTTGCACTTATGACTCCAGCATTATTTACCAAAATATCAATTCTTTTAAAATGCTTGTAAGTTTTTTCAACAAGATCCCTTACTTCTTCTGGTTTTGATACATCTGCCTTTACAACCAAAGCTTCCCTGCCAATTTTTCCTATCTGTTTGGCCACTTCTTTAGCTTCTCTTTCAGAGGTATTGTAATTTACAACAACATCTGCGCCTTCTCTAGCAAACTCTAAAGCAATTGCTCTGCCTATACCTCTGCTTGCCCCTGTCACTATCGCAACTTTATCGTCTAATTTTCCCATATTAATCTCCTCCCAAATTATCTTTCAATTTATTCATCTGTTCAACCAATTCAGGCGTCATCTCCCGATAAGTATACTTGAAAATATCGTCGACTTCTGGCGGTTTTATTGATTCAAAACGTTTAACAGCTTGTTCAACTAATTTTTCAGCTTCCTTCAAAAGCTTTTTCTCGTCTGATTTTTTCCAAACGCCCTTTTTTTCCATATATTTTCTCAACCTGTCTATTGGATCCCTTTTCTTCCACTCCTCAACCTCTTTCTGGTCTCTGTATTTTCCAGCATCATCTGCTGTAGTATGATCGGAAATTCTGTAAGTAAAACATTCAATAAATGTTGGGCCGCCGCCCTTTCTGGCCTTTTCAACAGCCTTTTTTACAGATTCATAGACAGCAAATACATCATTACCATCAACCTGCATTCCCTCAAAACCGTATCCAACAGCCTTCTGCGCTAAGGTTTCAGAGGCCGACTGCCGTTCTCTAGGAAAAGAAATTGCCCATTGATTGTTTTGGCAGATAAAAACCACAGGAACCTTAAAGACACCTGCAAAATTCATGGCCTCATGGAAATCGCCCTTTGAGGTTGCGCCATCACCGAAGACGGTTACTGCAACGGCCTTTTTCTTCTGCAATTTTTGAGACCAGGCAAAACCAACAGCATGCAAGGCCTGTGTTGCTACAGGAACAGCTATTGGGAAATGGTTTATGTCATTTGGGATATTCATCCCTCTTTCATCTCCCCCATAGTATAACAAGATGTTTTCCATGGGTAAACCAAGAACAAGGGACGTCCCATTTTCTCTAAAAGACGGGAATAGCCAATCCTCTTTATTCATTGCGTATCCTATTCCAACATTTGATGCCTCCTGCCCTCTTATGGAGGCAAATGTTCCTATTCTCCCCTGCCTTTGCAAAGCAAACATCTTGTCATCAAAAGCCCTTGCTAGCACCATAAACCTGTACATTTTTTTGATATCGGCTGTTTTTGGCGGCTTTCCACCCAAATTCCCATTTTGGTCTAGAATCTGTAAAGTGTTTATCTCGAATGTTTTTTTAATGTTCCAAACAGGATGCTTAGAAACGTGTTCTATCTTCAAAGGATGCGGCATATTATATTTTTGTAAGACCTTATTAATTAATCGCCGTAATTATACTAATTATGAAGATCCTATTATTGGCTGATTTTGGGGGTAGTTTTCCAGCTAGTTTACTAACAACGTTGAAATCTCTTCAATTTGACATTGCCTTTGTTGCTGGGGATTTTGCGGATATTAAAGTTGTCAGGGATCTTTTTCTTAAATATGGGGATAGGGGACGAGAATATTACAATAAACTAAGCAAATCTAGGAAAAAGGCAATCAAAAGAAAGAAGTATAGAACATGCGATCGGGTTTTGGAAAAATTAAATACGCTTGGAAAACCGATATACCTAGTCTCAGGAAACAATGAAATTTCTGATTATGGTTTTTTCGTAAAAACAGTTTCAAAATATAAAAACTGTAACCTTATTGACGGAAAACTGGTAAACATAGGCAATTTTGCAGTTGTAGGTAACAGAAGCGAGCAGAGAGTGTATGGAGAACGAAGTCGAACAAGAGAAGATTTATATGATTATCAAGAGAGGCTTCTAAACAAAAATTTCAGAAAAGCAAAAACAAAAAACATAATTCTATTAAACCACTACCCACCACATGGATGCAGATTGGACAAACTTCCAAAAAACGCAAAACTAAATCCAGGAACTCATATAGGATCTTATTTAATAAGAGAGTTTATAGAAAAATACAAGCCTCCATTTGTTGTTTCTGGTCACTTAGAGGAGTTAAGAGGGACATGCAAAATTGGCAAAACAACTGTAATAAATCCTGGAGGAGCAGATATTGGTAAATATGCTATATTGGATGTTGCTCCAAAACTTGAGAAATCTAAATTGAAGTTCTATATAACTAGCTAGAACCCCCCTCAATAAAAATGGTCTTTAGATTATTAGTTTCATCCAATTCCTTAATCTGGTTTTCTGGATCAACTCTTATAGAAATTTTTGAAAAATCCACAGAAGAGCTGAGATTTGTGTATTTGATTCTGAATATTTGTCCCGGACTCAAGGAAGTTGAATTGTTCTCGACTCTATTATCGCCGACATCAATTGAAAATAAGAACTCACCAGAATCTATGAGGCCATCATTTACTACAGAAAAGCTAACGTCGGACAGATGGTGTTTCACAAAGCCGCTGTCTACGATTCTTTTTAAACCAGTTATGTTGAAAATTTGAAGTTCTGGAAGACTGTCCTGTTTGTATAACCCAAGAATATTTTCTATATCTTTTTCAGACAGCCCCTTTACATCATCCTGTAATTCTGGATACATAATACTCTGCTTGCTTTTAGAGTGATCCAAGCCAATTGCGTGGCCTATTTCGTGTAGAGATAACAACAAGGCCTGATGATCAGTAACAGGTCTGCCATCTTTTGATGTAAGAAGTTGTATTGCTGCTGCCTTTATTACACTAAAAGAAGACCCTATGCTATACTTAAGCTCTGTATGACCAATGGCGTCTAGTGAATTTGTTGGTAATCTCCCCACCCAAATAACTTCTATATCTGCTTTGCTTCTGTCTGTCACAAATTTAAATGTTAATTTGTTGTTAACAGACTCGCTCAATGTTATCGCAGCGGTTTTGAAAATATCAACCAGTTTTTTATTAAAACCATCTACTAAAGCAGATTTGTCTTCATCTATAAACACATTTAAAAAAAGTTTTCCCCATCTAGGGTTTTTGGCTGTTAAATTTGTCTGGTTTAAATCCTCTTCTGGTAAACTGGTCTTTTCTACAATTATGTTTTCATTGACTGTTGACTCATAGACCACTGTTTTTTGAACGCATCCACTAACAAGGATTAGGATTATTGATAAAATCACAAGATATTTGAACATACTATTTATCAAGAGCCCATTTTTTAAGGGTATCGTAGGTTGCAGATCCACAGATCCACTTGCCTGTTTTTTTGTTGTAGAAAAAAGGGACGCCGCCACATTTGCCTTTATCCAAACTCTCTAGAACAGCTGCGTTTTTAGAGTTGTGCCAAACTTCTAATTTCGTCACCTTTACCTTCTCCTCTTTTTCCAGCCTTTCCACTAAAGGATCCATCTCATGACAATGGACGCATTCTGTTCCATAAAACTGCAATAAATAAGGCTGTTCTACCATAATTAAATATTAACTAACACTCTTATAACTCTTTTAGGACGTCTTCTAATGTATCCATCCTTTTAACAGTTTCTTGAAAGTAAAAGGTTGATCGGCTATTGGCATGACCGACAACATAGATTTTTGGCTTATTGAAAAGTTTATTCAATATAAGGGCTACACCAAACTCTATATGTATTCCAGTCCCGCCTTCCTTTTCAGAAAGCAAAATAAACACATCACAATTCTGCAGGCCAGTCAACTCATTAGACGAGTACTGGTTAGCTAACTCCTGGCTTTTTTCATATGGCCTTATTTCTTTATGTGTTGTCCAGTTGTAGGAGATTTCATGACCTTTTTTTATTAATTGTGCATATATTTCTTTGATGTGTTCCTTGTTCTCCAATTTTCCTGCAACATAGATTTTCATAAAATACACTTTGTTATTATGCTCAATTCTTGTAAGGTGAAATTCGATCTTAATTGCTGTCCATTAAAAACCCACATTGGGTACTCTTTGGTCTCAGCGCATCTAGATTTGTCTTTATCACAATCCACATAGTTAAGGTATATTGAAGACTCGCCTAGTGACGATTTTAGAGAATCGCAGTAGTCACAAGAATTTGAACCAAGCAAAACCAAACCGCTAGACGACAGGCATTTAACAAATTTGTCTGTGCCTTTTTCTGCAACAACCTTTCCTGTTAATGAAATAAACCCAGAAATAGCAATAACAGCGACAATCACAGCTATCAATATGTAGACTTTTAATCTGTTCGTTTTTTTGCTTTCTTCCTGAGTTTCTTTTTCTTTTCTAATCTCTTGCAAATTCTGTCTTAAAGCCTGCAATTCTTCTTTCCTTAATCTTCCGCGTCTCATATTAATCCTTCAGATTATAATAACTTATGAGAATTAAGCTATTAAGTATATTTGTTTTTTTAGTTTTGACTGGTCAGGTTTATGCAGCTACTGTTATACCGTTTTCTAGCCCAGAAAACAGTTATGGTGTTTTAGCCGACTATTTAGGGGACTTGAACCATTCTGTTTATTTGTCTGGATATACTTTTACAAGCCTGGATATTGCAAACAAGCTAATAGACGCTAAAATGAGGGGATTGGATGTAAAGGTTTTGTTGGATGCCAGTCCTGTCAGCGGTGTTTCTAATCTTTCTATTGAGATTTTTTGCAGGCTATATTCTAATAACATTTCTGTCCATCTTTACACAGGTGACCTTAGATTCTTACATGGCAAATATATTATAGGGGATAACAAGTCGATTTTAGTTTCGTCTGAAAACTTTGGGGAGGGCGGATATTCAAAAAAGGCCTTTGCTAACAGGGGTTGGGGATCGCTTATTTTTGATATGAACTCGGCAAACAAACTGCTTGATATATTTTTTTCTGACTTGAAAACATCACAGGAGTTTACTTGTGAAAAAAAGAAAAATTGGATAAAACAAACAGCTACAGAAAAAAATAAATATAAACTTTATTCGAATCAAGAGGTAGATATTATATCAGCTCCTGAAAATGCAGTTGATGGTATATTAAATCTTCTAAACTCTGCAAAAACATCGATATATGTCCAGCAATTTTATATTAGGAAAGGCTGGGGTGATAAGGAAAACCCATTTTTGGACACATTGATAAATAAAGCTAGGCAAGGCATTGAAGTAAAAATCTTGGTTGACAGTTCTGATTATAATCTTGAAGGTAAGGACAACAACCTAAAAACAATTAATTACATAAACAAAATTGCAGAGGATGAAAAACTAAACTTACAAGCAAAGCTTATTGATTTAGATTTTTTTGTCTTCAGGGAAGCGCATAATAAAGGCGTTCTAGTAGATAACAACACCGCCCTTGTCTCCAGTATTAATTGGAACGAAAATTCTCCAAAATATAATAGAGAAATAGGTGTAATAATAAAAGGTGATTCAGCGGAATACTTTTTAGACCTTTTCTTAAAGGATTGGAATGTAGGATCTATAGCAACTGGTAAAATTGTAGAGGAATCTAAAAACCAGATAATTTATATTATCATCTTTGTTTTTGGTTTATGTGGCATATACTATTTAGTAAAACATTTTCCCAGGAAATCTAAAACCTTTCTTTCATAAGCCTTAGGGTTTTTATAATACCCCTTTGCGTGGTCATTATAATCAATTATCCACAATTCCTTGTTTTTTGTTTTGTTATATAATTCTTTTGCCTGGCTTACATTCACTAGCTTATCGTCTTTGCAATGAATTATAAGCAATGGACACTTTAGTTTGTTTACATAGTCTATTGGCCTGTTTTTATTCACATCCACGCCTTGAGCATGCAAGAATTTAACTATAACCCTCCCTAATACACTAAGGTTATTTTCCAAAACATTCTGTGAATTTGAGTACCCACTGTCTGCAATGACACATTTAACATTTGATTTAGAAGCCGCTACAATCGAAGTGGCTGCACCCATCGAGAAGCCCAAGAGGCCGATTTTGTTTTCGCCTGTTTTTTTTATATAATTAATTGCTCCCAAAAGATCGCTGACTTCTAAAGACCCAATTCCACTTATTTTGCCTTCACTATCACCATGAGCCCTGTAATCGAAAACCAGAACACTGTAACCATTTTTAACCAGAATTTCTCCTGCCTTTAAAACATCAGCTTTGCAATATCCATAACCATGAGAAACTATTATTGTTCCGTTTGGATTTTTACTTTTTATTAACCAACCAGCTAAATTTATCCCGTCTTCTGATTTGAAACTAACTTTTTTGTATTGTAATCCAAAATTTTCTGGTGTTTTATCAGATTTCTTTCTTCTTGGATGCATCAAAACATAGGATATCAAAAAACCTACTAAAAAATAAGATCCAATTACAGTTGCTATCGCAGCTATTACTTTAGATGTGGGTTTCATGGTGTTTTCTCTTTGGGTTATAAGGCTTTCTCTTTTGGAAAAGAGAAAGGGTATAAAAGCGAGGAACGAGAGTCGAACTCGTCTGGACCGATTTCTATAAGTCAACGGGTTTTACCCTCATATTATCGGTTTATGACTGACTACTGCAGTCGGTTGCCTGGCCGCTTGGCTTTAGGGTCTAATAGTTGGAAGGTGATCTGAATATCATCTTCGGCTATTCTTTATCCCCGCAAATGGCCAATAACACTTTACTATAACTTTATAGCTTATTTAAATAAATACAAATCTAGTGTTTTTATGCACATAGTCCCAGTCACAGCAGCAATAGAGAAGGATGGCAAGTTCTTGCTAGTCAAGAGGAGCGATAACGAGGCAAATTATCCTGGTAAATGGATCTATCCTGGAGGGAAGGTGGAGAAAGGAGAGGATGCGATTCAGGGACTGTTACGCGAAATAAAAGAGGAGACTGGTTTAGAAGTTCATGATAAGGCTGCTCTTATACGAACATATCACTTTACAAGATCTGATGGTGGAAATGCACTAGGATTTAATTTTGTTCTTCAATGGAAAGCTGGTGAAGTAAAGTTAGGAGAAGGACTTGTTGACTATGTGTGGGTTTCTCCAGAGGATATTAGTAAATACGATACCATAAAAGGTTTTGATAAAATGACAGTGGTAGCAAAAGAGTTTGTGGAAAAGGGTTTGCTTTTTCCGATAAGTAAATTGTCACATGGCGTGAATAAATAATATGGATATCACACTTATTAGATATGGGGAACTGGCCTTAAAATCGCAACCTGTAAGGTCTAGGTTTGAAAATACTTTATCGAGTAATATAAGAGCCGGATTAAAACTTGTTGATATAGACTACAAAGTTAAAAAATATTTCGGCAGACTATTTATAGAAGGGCATGACAAAAAAATCGAACCTGTCCTAAAGCGTGTTTTCGGCATTGTTTCCTTCTCCCATTGCAAAAAAATAATAACAGATATAGAAGAAATAAAAAAAGTTTCATTACAACTCGCGAAAAACATTAAAAAGGTCTCAAGCTTTGCAGTCAGATGTAATAGAATTGGAAAACACAATTTTGGCTCTCAAGATGTTGAAAGAACTGTTGGTGCAGAAATTGTTGAAAAATTCGGGTTAAGGGTCAATTTAACAAAACCAGACAAAACAATTGGTGTAGAGATAAGGGACAAGGACGCGTACATATTTTCAGATGTTGTTAGTTGTTTTGGTGGCCTGCCTATAGGAACAGCAGGTAAGGTAGCTTGTGTTATAAATGATTTTAATGGTGCAATGGCGGCTTGGCTTTTTATGAAAAGGGGCTGTCGTATTGTTGCTTTTATTAAGTCTAAATCTTCTGAGAAATATTTGCGTATTTTGCAGAATTGGTATATTGGTTATGATCTAAAATCATACTATCTAAAAAATACATCGATTGAAAGGTTGGTCGAAGAGACAAAATCAGAAGCTCTAATAACAGGCGAAACACTAGAAAATTTTAAACAAACAAAGCTTGATATACCTGTTTTCAGGCCATTGGTTGGGTTTGATAAAAAATATCTTGCGAAAATGAAGCGTGTGATAGAAACAAATTAACAATAATCTATCTTATCACTGTTCTTTTTTAGATATTCAATTGCGGCTTTTGTTGGTTTTACAGAAAATGGTTTGTTAGCTTTTCTTTTTATCAAAACCAAGCCGTTTTTCTCTAGTTTTTGTAAAAGAGAATTAAATTTTTTCCCTTCTATATCTAATTGATGTGAAAGTTTTATTGGGTCGTCAACTTTGTCTTCTATAAAAACAAGCATCTTCACTTCTTTCTCAGACAGTCTTATTTTATCCATATATTTTAAAATTGTTTTCTTTTTTGATACCCCAGAAGCTCATTCAATATGTCCAAGTCGTCATTAAAACTTTGTTGTTCTCTTTTAGATATGAACTCGTTACCACAAGAAAAGCAGGTGGTTTTTGTCTCTAACAAAACTTTATCGCAGACATGTATTATGTCTTTGCTCTCACATTTTAAGCAAGCAGTAAGGATCATACTATATATTTTATTCTCTAAACAAGTATAAATATAATAAAAGTGTGCTGCAGTTTATTTTGTAAGTTTAATGTCTATTACAGAAACATTCACTTTTCCTCTTTCGCCTTGTACTTCTTCTGTAGATATATCCACATGTGTGTTTACGCCCTTTAAAAACTTCCTTTTCACAACCTGCGCTACATCCACTGCTCTGGATATCGACCGGCCTCTAGCCTTTATATGAATTTCTTTTCCTCCTTCTGAAAATTGTGTTATTACTGCTAGCACATAAGCCATTGTTGGTTTTTGTCCTACAAATATTGTGCCTTGCGGTGCTCTTTCTTTATTTGGTGTTTCTGTCATATTATTTACCTTCAATTTATTATTGTATACAATTACTATCTGTATAGTCTTTTTAAAACTATTTGTATTCGCCATCTAGAATATGGTCAAAAACTAGCCTCTGTGGAACAAATGTTATGCTTTCTTTTTCTGGCTTTATTGGATAAATTGCTTCCATGTCTTCTATGGACACTGTTGTATTGATTGCGTATCTGTAAGAGAAGTTGCAGATTTTTGTGTAAGTATAATATGGATTACTTTGGTTGCACAGGTCTTGCCTATCAACTACGCAACTGGAAGCAACGGTAATTATTGAGTTTGGTTGAAGGGTTAGTTTTATCCCTGAAATATTGAATGGTGAAAGATTTGATATTTTATCGCTTAGTTCTGAGCCGATCTTATTTTCCGATTCCGTAAAGTTTGCAAAACTCGTATTATGTATATCGTTGAATACGTCTATGTTCTCGAGCTCCATGTTTTTGTTTTCGCACCCTACAATTTTTCCAGCGCCTTTCGTTTTCCAGGTGGTGTTGAAGTAGGATGTGGCTGTTGAGTTTATGAAATCTGTTCCATTCAAACCATTTAGGAATTCTGCAGCTAGTGCTATTGGTTTGTAACTGAATACATCTGATAGGGGAACTGTTTTTTCCAGAATGATGTTTTCTTTCGGCCTTGATTTTTCTATTGATAGCCTTTGGTCTGTTGTTGCCGAAACGCGCAGTGCGTTGTTTTCTATTTTAACGCTGGATTTATATTCTGGAAGAAAAACAAGATATGTTCCATCTAAAAATGTATAAGGATCCCTTGTATATCTAACCAGGACGCTGTCGAGTTTTGATCTTGTTTTATTTTCAAAGTCCTCTGTGATATTTGCCTTCCCATTATTATACCAGACTTTTTTTTCTAGATTGGCCTCGTATAATGCCTGATAAACCGCATATCTTAACGCTGTTTTTAAATAAAGAGAGGCCGCGTCAAGGCCTGTTGAAATTGTGTGATAATCCTTTTGCAAAACCTGCCTTCTGTTTATTGATTCGCCTTTTTCTGTTGTAACCCCAAACACAAAGAAAGATGAGACTAATAACATCAGTGTCATGAATACTATCAATATCATATTGCCTAATGCTTTCATACAATCTTGCCGACTCTTAACTCGCCTCTCTCTCCGCCTGGTAGAGCGATATCGACCTTATACGCATCCCCTTCCGGCGCTTCTGTGATTGGTATGGATTTGTCTCCATACTTAACTGACAAAGAAATATTTTTTTGTTCCAGATCGACTATTTTTTTAATTGTTGTTTTTACTGTTTGCAAACCATGGTTATACATGTCTGTGTTATTAGCAAAAACGTTCCCTATAACCTCTGAATATGTGAGGCCTTTTGTCTTGGATGATATTAAGGAAAGGAGGGAAAAGACTTCAGTTCCAGAATAGTCTTGCTCAAGGCTGATTTGAAAGTTTAGTTTTGCCTTTGAATTTACTATCTCGCTTACAATCCTATAACCAAAAAGTGTTAGGATAATAACAGACATTATAAGACCAAGCACTACCAAACCAGCCGCTGCACCCTTAAGCTTCTGCATACACAAGTCCACTATTGAAGTCCTCCCCAGATTTTATTTTTGTGAATATTTTGTAAGAATACTGTCCTTTATTCTGATCACCAAAGGCCCATTCCTTTCCTGATTCAATGTCTGTTACCTTTACAAAGGCAAGATTGAATTTTGTCCTACAGGAATCGCCGTTCTTGGTTATAAGTTCTGGAGTGATTATTTCATTTTCCTTTATACAATTTTCAAATATCTTTGTTCCATCACTCAAAATTTGTTTCTGCAACGCCGGTTTTAGCACCTCTGCTGTAAACTGGTTATGTGTTGAGATAAATCCTACAATCAGCATAAACGAGCCTAACATAAAAAAGATAACAGAAACCAGATCCATTGGCTCTTCTATACTACCTTTCATACCAAGTTTAACACCTCTATTACACCTTCACTTTTTGAAAGTATAATGCCTCTTTTAGTGATAAAACTTGTTGGTTTCACATTAACAAGCAATTCGAACTCTCCGTTGCCAACCTTTAACTTGCTTTTGCCTTCAAGGGCAATGATTTGTATCTGATGGTTTTTCACAAGCTCCTCTGTAAAGTTCCCGCTTTCGCTCACGCTTAGTATATTTACCATATTGACTATTTGGTAACCAAGTGACACGTCCTCATTTATTCCATGGGCTGCTGTTCCTGGGAAAAAACCTTCAGAAGAAAACAACAGAAGAATGACTATAGCCACTACCAGAGTGCCTGCTGTATAGATTACTGCTTGTGTTATCCCTGCTCCAGTCATTTTCTCCTCCTATAAGATTGGAAACTGAGTTTCAGTTGGAAGTTGACTGCTGTCAACTTCGTCCCTTTATAGTCAGTTTCGGTTTGTGTCATGTTGATGGTGGTATGCATTGCTCCTTAGACCCCACTTCTTGAAAGGACAGTATAGTATATGTAAACTCAGTTAGCCTTTTTATTGTGATGCAGAACTTCCCTCCTAAATTTGGCACCTCATTTATTGATGGCGCATCAAAAACAGCCTTATTTACCGGAACGTTTTTGCAAATTGGTTTTGGTTTTAAACCTGTCTTGTCTCTGATAAAGGTTTCGCTCCACTTCCTTGCGTTACTTGAATCATCATAGAGTGCAAAATCACCAAGCACGCCTACAAAACTAGGGCCATCCTGAATTCTAGGTGAAGCTATTATGAAAGCGTCAAAATTGTCAACACAATTTAGCTCGTTTTTTAATATGTCAAACTTATCAAAACTACTGAAAACCTTGTAAAATTGGTCCTTGTTAATGAAGACTATCCCATCTACACAGCTTTCCAAACTCACAAAAACAAGTTTGGTATCCCCAACATTTGAAAGCTCATTAAAACTGCTTTGTATTTTTCCTACCTCGGTTAAAGTGTTTCCCCAGCAAGTGCTGCCGCTTTGCGCAGAAAATATTAACACTATCACAATAGCTAAGGTAATAAACAACAGAACTAAACCCATTACTACTGCAAGTATATCGTCTAGTATGCCTTTCATTATATTAAATTAGAAAAAGGTGTTAAAATATAGGGGACCAAGGTTCCTCTAACCCTCCTTCTTATTTACTTCAGAAAAAGGTTAAAATAAACAATTAACAGCCAGATAGCTTTTTATCTGTACATATACAATTGCCGCTGCCACCTATCTGAACAATCTGTTGACAGCTTTTCCACTCTGTCATTCCTTCTGCGTTTTTAACACCTTTTGTTTGTACAGCCCATGCCGGTGGCATACTGTTGAAGCTATTGCATGATCCAGCTGCTTCTAGCCTACACGAGCTTCCGGCTTCTGTAAAGCTTACTGCAGGCCCTAAACCGCCCTGAAAAATAACAAGAACTATCACTGCTACTATAAGAATTACAACTAGTGTAAGGACAACTGTCAACGGTATCGTCAAACCTTTCATAATATAACTATTTTGTCTCAAGGGGTTTATATATTCTATTTGAAGCCGAATATGCTTCCGAACCATTTAATAGCTCCATCCACTGAGGACCCGCTGTTGCTTCCCCAACCGGTCATTAATATTATAGAAATGACTGCTATGACTAGAATGACAACAATTATTAGAATCGTTGTTATTGGTAAATCCATGCTCATACACTATTTTTGTTTAAGTTCTTAATAAGCTATTATTTGCCGCACCAGATGCAAAGGGCTTTCCATAAATCAACTGAATTCCCACTTAAGGACCCAAAAAGCGCTAGAATAATAATCAGGCCTACTATTATTAGCAGGATTGCCATTACAAGTTTAAATGGAAGTATCATAGACAAACAACTATACTAGCTGTCCTGGTGATGAGCCAGAACCAAAAACATTTTTTAGGCCGCCAACCATTTTAGTTAAAAAGTCTGGATAAAACACTAAGAAGAGAATGAAAGCTAGAAGCACCACAACAAGTATTATAACAATCCACCAAAATCCTCCAATGGCACCGTCGCCTTTCATATGTATAATTACCTTATGTAGATAAATTGTTTACTGTGGCTTTCAACAGCTTGACTAGTTTTGGGAGCGCCCTTTCAAAGTTGCCTTCTATCATTGATTTGTTTATTTCCCCGCGCATACCGGCAGCATAATTTGTCGTTATTACTAGCGCAGCAAACTCCATCCCCAACACTTTTGCTAACTGGGCTTCTGTCGATGTTATCATGCCCACTACTAATTTGCCTTTCACAGTATTTTTTATAAACTCTATCTCTGCTGGTGTTTCCAACCTTGAACCATCAACCATTAGCACATGTATCCCCTCTATGCCTATAGACACCCCTTCTTTCTCCGCGCTTTTCTTGATGATATCAGAAAGTTCCTTACTAAAAGGGATACTCATATCAGCTACATCAACACCCAAATCATCAAGTGTAATGTCTCTGTTAATCATATCTACACAATCCTTCAACAAAACAATAGTTCCTGGTTCCCATTCTTTTTCCATGCTTCCAACTTTAGAAACAGAAATAATTTTTTTAATCCCAGCCTGATAAAGTCCAACCATCATTGTTTTGTAATCGATTTCGTGTGGATGATATTTTTCCTTACCTTTCTCCAAACCCATTTTATATCTATTAACAAAAAGCAGCGATAGGCCACCAATATTTACTTCTTTTGCAAAAAATGTTTTTGTTATTTGTTTTGTATGGGACCTGTAGGATGTTTTTAGCTCAATCTCATGCGACATCTCGAAGGCCTTTTCAATTCCACTTCCACCAATAATGGCAATAGTGGTATTATTCATAATATTTAGTTGGGCAATGCCCTATAATTAATCGTGGCTGATGCGATTGTCACGCTTTAAAACTCATTAATTTCTTTTCTGTTTCTGCCTTTTCTTTTTTCTTCTCTTTTTTTATTTCTTCCTTTAACTTTTTCATCATCATTTTATTGCTGCATTTAGAGCAAGTAACAACAAAAGGCCTTATCCACTCTAAATTTAGCTGTTGCTCATTAGAACACTCCGGGCATCTGTATTTTGTTTCAGCAACAGTGGAACCTTTTTTAACTAAGACCTTTAAAACTCCCTTGTCTTCACCATTTTTGTTTTTTAGTGTTCTGCTTGAGATCACGCTATATTGTCCCATATAAATGTAATTCACTCCAATCTTAATAGTTTACTTCCTTGCTTAAAAGTCTTTAAACAGTGGGATTACTTAATCCCTCATATAGTTACTAAAATGCCCACTATGAAGGATATCAAACCAAGAAACATTCCTATCTTTATTCTTTTTTGAGTTTTTGCATACCTATTATTTGATCTTCTATTCACAAGTGTGTAAATACTCAAGGCAAAAGCCAAATCTGTGGGAACAAGAACAATCAAATAACTTAGGCTTAGTATATTCAAGAGGTAAGGAAGCGGTGAAATTATAATTGCAGCGACAAGGGACACTATCGCAACGGCTACATATGTTCTTTCTGAAAGCTTTGAACTTATTCCTCCTTTACCTAAACCAAATCTTTCCAAAGCCCCTTTTACCCTGTTTTTGATCCTTTTTAAGAAGCTTCTTTTGTCACCTTCAAAATCCTCCAAATCCTTGATTATTTCTCTACTGAAGTTTGCAAGCCCTGAAAGCACCATTAGTAATATAGGCAGCGCCAATAGGCTCAAATTAATGTTATGACCTAAACCAACCGCACCCCCGAAGAGGAATGTGGATGCCACAAGATAAGCAACAACAGCATTACCAATAAATACTTTATGCTGCAGCGAAGTTGAGTACAAAATCAACACAAGGGCGTTCACTGTTGCTATAAAGAAGGCTACTACATTAACATATGCTGCAAGCCCTATTCCTATGGCAAAAAGCACTATACAATATACAAGGGCTGTGTTATGTTTAATCCTACCAGAAGGTATCGGCCTTTTAGGACGGTTTATTCTATCTGCCCCTGAATCAACATAGTCGTTTATCACATTGCCAGAACCCGTGACTAAAACAACTGCAATCATTCCAAGAATAATGGAGAAATCAACTGTTCTCAAAACCAAGACGCCTCCAATTAACACTGCGATTGCAGACATTATGCAGTTTAGTGGTCTTAAAATTTCTATATAAGAATTCATAAGAAGGTAAGTGACATTATAGCTTCTGTTTATTGGTATTACTAAGTTCCTTTCAGGTCTTTGTGTTTGGGCCTTAATTTAGTAGAGTTGCACTTCCTGCATCTAACTTTGCCTTCCCTAACCTTTAACATATCTGCCCTTATTTTTGAAGTGCACTTCCTGCAGATAAGGACTCTGTTAAATAATCTGGCTTCTGCTTCCGGGAATTTTTGTGTCTTACTCATAACATCACTATTTCTTCTTATTAGAATATATCTATTTATATGGTTAATGGTGTCGTTCTACTTGATAAGCCTTCTGGAATAACAAGCAGACAGGTCACGGAAAGTCTAAAGCAAAAACTGGGTGCCAAGAAAGCGGGGAATACAGGTGTTTTAGACCCCAATTCTACTGGCGTCCTTGTTATCTGTTTAGATGAAGCTACCAAGGCTATGCCTTTGCTTATGGGTTTGAATAAGGAATATGTGGCAAAGATGAGACTACATAAAAATATTGATAAAAACCAAGTTATAATATGTTTGAAGGGGTTTGTGGGAAAAGTGAAACAGGTGCCTCCTGTTAAATCGTCTGTTGCGAGAAAGGAAAGGGAAAGGGTTATACACTCTATAGATGTGGTGTTGGTATCGGAAAGGGACGTTGAATTCAAAATAAGATGTGAGGCCGGCTTCTATATTAGAAAATTCATACATGATGTTGGCCAAAAACTTGGTTGTGGGGCTCAGATGGTTGGACTTAGAAGGACTGCTGTTGATAAAATAAATGTTTCCCAGTGTGTCGGTTTTGATGACATAAATAAGAGGGCCATTTTGAACTTGGAAGATGTTTTAGAAATGGTTGGAATAAAAAAGATTTGTATTAAAAGCGATTTTCTCAATGATATTAAAAATGGCAAGTTTGTTGCAAAAAAACACATAGAAAAAATATATGGGGATTTGAAAACAGGAGATGTAATTGGTATTTTTGTTGGCCAAAGAATAGCGGCTATTGGAAAGGTTATAAAAACAAAACCAGATATTTATATAAAGCCGGATAGAGTATTTAAACTTTATAACTTCTGAAAACAATATATAATATGGTCCTATTAGAAGCCTATAGACCAAGAGCAATGTCTGTTTCAAATTCTCCTTATAAAATAGGTAATGGGGGAGTAGAAGAATTGCAAGCAAGGCTATATGCTGATTTATCTAGAGGAGGAATAAGAGACCTCAATATAGATTCTCCAGGTGTGGTTATTAGAGGATCGAAAAGAGCTTTAGATTATCCGGTTCTTGAGGTTGCTTGTGGGATTCCAGAAAAACAAAGAGATAATTTTGCTGCAAAGTTAGCTGCAAAAGCAGTGGACACAGAGGTTATTGAAAGAAATTGGGATCATAAATCTTTTGGAGCAACACTTCCATGGGAAACACAAAGATCTAATCTCTGGTTTGGAAGAATTCTTGGAGAAAACTTTTGGTATGCAGTTGATTATAATCCAAAAACAAAGGTTTTGAGAGTAAGGTTACAGCCTGAGGTTCTGGAAAGAGCAGCTGACAGGAGAGCAGGTGGATATCAATATGGTTTGGAAGGTAAAAAAGAAAGAGAAAAATTATTTGATGAAGTTATAAAACCTGTAGAAGCTGATGTAAGAGCACACGGATTTTCTCCAAGAATCACAAGGTATAATACAGAGTGTATGACAGCTGCTTGTTTTGAGCCAAAACCAGTAGACAAAAAACAATTAGCTAAATTTATAAGAACCTTGATGGAAGAAGGATCTAGTGAAGTGTACTATACATATGAATATTTTTATGATAAAGCAGCAAAACCAGATATCAGAGAGAAGTGGAAAGTAGTAGTCACTCCTAAAGGTTTAACAGCATCTATTACAGGCAATAGATCTTCAACTATTCCTATATTAGACGGCGGGTTAGTGGAAGTTTCAGGAGATGCTCTAATTAGCTATCAAGAAGCTTATACAACAGCTCTAGGAAGAGTGGTTGAAAGAGGTGTAGGAGCTACTAGCGGTTTTCTAAAACATCTAAGAGATTATAAATCCAGAGTTCCAAAAATTGTTAAAGAGACCGTGTTTGCTAGGAGATTAGAGAGAGAACAAAAAATAGGGTCTTGGCTAGAAGAACATGCCCCAAAACAAAATATAGAATATAAAGACGGCTGCATAATTTTAGTTGATCCTGTTTGCGAAGTTAGAGCAGCTGTAGGGGAAAATCCTCCTGTAAAAGTTGAGATTTAAATACTAATTCTAAATAAATCCATGAAAGCGCAATTGATTGGAAATAAGATATAAAGAGGAAGAATAAATAAATACTATGCCAGTGAAAAAAGACCTTCTAGAAATAATGGCTTGCCCTAAGTGCAAAAGCGACATTAAAGAACAGAATATGTTTTTGACATGTGCAGCATGCAAGCTTGCTTATCCAGTTTTAGATGGTGACGTGCCTGACATGTTAATAGAGGATGCGTGGCCTGTTGAGAAAGCAAAAAAAGAAGGGTTTAAACACAATTTGAAACTTTAATCACCAAAAGGTATTTTAGCTGTATACTCCTCTCCTTGTTTAATCATATCTTCGGCTGATAGTATTCTATATATTCCGTCTGTTATTTGCACAACTCTTCCTGAACTAACTAAAGGTTGAATATGAGATAATGGCACAGACTTGTAACCGCCTCTTTCTTCTTGTAACATTACACTTCTCTCACTGTCAATTGCCATAGGCTATTTATTGTAACCAAACCTTTAAAAACTAATCTGTGAGTATATTAGTCATATGCCGAGGTGGCAGAGTGGTAAGCCTTTTCTGGAAAAAAGGCTTAAGCCAAAATAGGAGGCTATTTTTGCTTCGCAAAAATTACGCCTTCCATAGAGGAAAGGTTCCACAAATGCGCTCGCCTTGAGTTTCGATGATTTGATGGCTTGACTCGGAAGGCGGAATATGACGATGTTCAGTCTTGTATGAGAGATTAGCTAGCGAGTTCCCTTCGGGGAGCACAGGTTCGAATCGTACCCTTCAACAGAAGGTCGAAATAGGTCTCAGATAAATGGATAAGACCTATTTCAATCCGAGATTGAAGGCTACGGTACCCAAGAAAACTAGAATACATTAATAATGGGGTATTATGCGAGAATCCTGTCCTCGGCGCTTTTATTTTTAATCTACTATATATAACATATGTCGATAAAGTTTGTTGCTTTTGGTCTGACAGGAGTTTTGATTAATTTGCCTGGAGCAGACAACCCTTGGGATTTTATCAGAAAAACATATAACATTCCAAATTACTGGGCTCAATATTTGGCAGGTAAAATTAGTAGGGAAACAGCTAAGAAAGAAGAGTATAGATCTTGGAAAGAGATCAATGTAAACATTAGTAAACTAACTACACTTTTCAGAAATGAGCCAACCCTGGTTAGCGGCGTTGGAACTGTTGTAAAACATCTAAAAGACAATAAAATTATCAGTGCTATTGTTTCTAATTCACCATCGTTTGTTGTTACTGAAATTGCAAACAAGCTGGGGATCAAATATACTGCCTATAATAGGGTTGTGTTCACAAGGGAAGGATATGCATATGACACTGTTCCAACACATCCATCAAAAGACCATAGAGTTGACAAATTGGCTGCGATAAGAGAATTCTCATACAGGGAAGACATTAAACTAAGCGAAACCGCTTTTATCACTTCTAACCCAGAGGATATTCCGACATTTAGATTTGTTGGCCTCTCGATTGCTTTTAACACAACAAATGTGGATCTTAAAAAAGCAGCACACATTTCTGTTAATTCCAATAGCTTGGCTGATGTATTAGATTATATTAAATAGATTACACACCTATTTTTAGACAAGACCATTAACAATACTTGTAGGGCTCATAGTCTAGAGGGACTAGGCTGACAATAGTCAACTTCTACCAGACAATGGCTAGGACGCGACCCTCACACGGTTGAGATCCAGGTTCAATTCCTGGTGGGCCCACTAAGAGACGAAATAGGTTTATGGAAAAAAATCTTATGAAAGGCGTAGATTATACGGGCGTCTGTGTTGTCTACTTTTGTCATGATGGGAGGGGGAGTTTTGTAATGGCAAAAAGAAGTAACAACACGAAAGACGAGCATGGCTTATGGGACATTGGAGGTGGGGCTGTTGATTTTGATGAATCTGTAGAGGAGGCTGTTAAAAGGGAGATAAAGGAGGAATACTGCACAGATGTTTTGGTCTCACAGTTTCTCGGTTTTCGTGATGTGCACCGGACGCATAATGGCAAGAAAACACACTGGATAGCTCTCGATTTCAAAGCTTTGGTTGACCCTTCAAAAGTAAAGATTGGAGAGCCGCACAAATTTGACCAGATTGGATGGTTCACTCTAGAGAACAAACCAGAGAATACGCATTCGCAGCTTGCAGTATTTTTTGAGAAATATAAAGACAAAATATAGAATATGTACATTTGGGCTCATAGTCTAAAGGGACGAAGTTGACTGTTGTCAACTTCCACCAGAAAGTGGCTAGGACAGTCGCTTGACGGCACCTTTTTCATAAAAGGTTTCAAATTGCGACGGATCCAGGTTCGATTCCTGGTGGGCCCACTAAAGGGACGAAATAGGTCTCCAAACAATTATTATAGAAAGACCTATTTCCAGCTGGAGTTGACGAAATAGATCTACAAAACTATTTCCATCTGAGTTTATGGACGATATTATCAAGTTTTATCAGGAAATAAACAAACTAAAGGAAATGCATAGAAGCGGTTGGGTTGTCGAAAATATTAGGGATCCTGAACATATAGCAGATCATTGCTTTGGTGTGGTTTTGATGACATTTATCCTTGGTTCTAAAAGGCAAGATATAGACTTGAACAAAGCAATAAAGATGTCCATAGTGCACGAGCTTGCAGAATCCCAAACAGGGGATATATTGGTTGACTGGAAGCTAACTGTCCACAAAAAAGAGGATATTGGAAGAGCAAAAGGCACACACGGCGTGACAGAGAAAGAGAAACACAGCCTTGAAAAGGCCGCGATGGAGAAGCTGGCTGGCTTTCTCGGGATTACAGGTAAAGAAATTTTGGATCTTTGGTTTGAATTTGAAGAGCAAAAAACAAAGGAAGCTGTTTTTGTCAAAAGCATAGATAAAATAGAGATGTTTTTACAGGCGCTTACATATGAGAAGAAAGGCTATAACTGTGATGCCTGGTTCACAGCCCCCAAAAACCACCCTAAGGATGCTGAAGTAGCTAAACTATTTGAACACATCCTAAAGATGAGGAAATAACTTATTTCTTAAAGTTTTAATATACTAAGATAAGATAATATACCAAATGCTCCCGTCGTCTAGCCCGGTCAAGGATTCCGGACTTTCGTTCACACGATCGAAAGTGTTGAGTAGGTAAAAACCCTACAGTGAAAAGATATCCGGTAACACGGGTTCAAATCCCGTCGGGAGCGTCTAATCCCAGGCTGTTGTCCCAGTCTACGGTCATCAGTCATCTGTCTTCGGTGAACTGTCATGGATATGGGAAAGCCTTGGGAAATCTTCTTAGTTCTACAATTTCTCAAAACCAAAAACTGATATACGAGTTTCTTGAAAAAAAATGCCTCAGGAAAGGTTTAGGTGACAGAAGGAAAGAGAAAACCAAGCAGATAGACCTAATCATGTTATAACATAAAGTATTTAAAGTTATAACACAATATAAAAGCATGTGGAATAGCAACCTATGGGAGACTGGACGAAGGACGAACTATCGAAATATGACATTAAAACAGTTTTTATAGGGTTCAGTGACCACGCAATAAAAGACAAGAATTTAAAATCAGATGATATTGATAGGGCTATAGAAACAGTGAGGACAGGAAAGGTTGTTCCAGATAAATCTGACAAGGCCAGAAAAATAATATGCTTCAAAAGGCATTTCGAAAACAACATCACATACTTTGTGGTTGTCGGCCTGTATGAGGAGTTTCTGCGGGTGGTGACTGTAATAAAAGTTAAGGGAAGGGTATGAAAAGAAATTTCAAGTGTAATTGTGGCGGTAGAATAGAGGAGTCAAAAACCTTGTTAGAGGGTTTTTTGGTAGACGCATTGATATGTGATAAATGCTCTGAAATAACATTGACACCAGAATCTGCAAAAGAGCTGTTAAAACTTAAAGAGGAGTCTGAAAAAATTAATAGCATTAGAAAAGTTGTTAAGATAGGCAATTCTATAGGCGTCACTCTTCCCCCAGAAGCAGAGGAAATTGGATTTAAAGAAGGGACAGTAATCGATGTCCATCTTATTGGGGAGCATCAAATTGTTATAAAACCTAAGGTTGTTAAGGATTAAGCCCCATCCTATCTTCAGACAATTTCATTATAGATGCTTCAACAAGGCGGGTGAAACTTCGGTTTATGAACGAATGGGAAAAAGCGTATCAGTTATTTGAGGTTATACCGTGGGATAAAACAGAGCCACCGGAAGCGCTGAAAAGCTTTGATAAAATAAAATCAGGTAAAATGTTGGATTTAGGTTGCGGGACTGGAAACTTTTCTTATTATTTTTCTCGCGAGGGCTTTCAGGTTGTTGGTTTAGATGTATCCCCAACTGCGATAAAAGTTGCAAGGAAAAGATACAGGGAATCTGCCAGCCTAAAGTTTTTAGTTGGTTTTGGAGAAAAAATGGACTTTCCAGATAACGGTTTTGATGTTGTTTTGTGTTGGGCTGTCTTGCACCATTTAGAAGGTGATGAGAGGGAGATTGTCTTAGCTGAGATAAAACGGGTTTTGAAGAGGGGTGGTTACTTGATAGCAACTGGTTTTAGCGAGAAGGACCAAAAATATCCTGGTGTAAAGAAAAAAGTTAGTGATTTAACAGGGACGATTTACTATAAACAATCAAAAGAAGAATTTCTAGAAATGTTTAGCAGCTTCTCATTGGTTGAATATAAACATATGGAGGATTATGACAATGGAGAATCCGATAGAATAAGGGGCTTTAATTTTGGTGTATTTCAGGTTAATAAATGATCTAGGCATATATTTGTTATATTTGCGGGGGTACCCAAGAGGGACGACACCGACTATGTCAGTGTCCACCTGGAATTGGCCAAAGGGGCTGGGCTTAGGTTGACTTTCGGTTTAGTAAACGAGGGATTCCTTAAAACCGTAGGTTTTAAGATACCCAGTGACTTAGTGTCTTCGTGAGTTCGAACCTTTCTTTCGGCTCGAAAATCAAAAGAAACGTTCACGAAAGAAAACGGATATCTCACCTCCCGCACTTTATTATGCATACACTCTCGGACATCTGGAAGGAAATAGATAATTGCGCATCATGTAAGGAACAAGAAAATGAATTTCAGCACATTCTGGGAGCAGGAAAAATAAAAAACCCGAAGCTCATGATTGTTTTTATAAACCCAACTAGCAGGAATATTAGTTCTAACAAGGACTGGAAGGGTCTAAGGTTCCCATTTATCGGTAGAAGGAGCCCATGGAACATTTTTGAGAAGGTTGGGTGGATAGACCAAAACCTTTTCGAAGAAATTAAAAGCAACGAAAACAAATGGTCCTACGAGTTCGCTAAAAAGGTGAGTTTATATTTATCTAAAAAGGGACTTTATCTCACAAACATTGTCAAGTGTACCGGAAAAGACGCAACACTTCCTTCTATCTCTAAAATAAAATCTCAATCAAATCTTTTTGAACTGGAAATAAAAATAGTGAATCCAGAAATAATAGTTTCTTTCGGTTTGCTTCCTACAAAATCCCTTCTGAAAAGCGATGTGAAAATGTCAAAACTTTACACAGATGTCATCAAATATAAAGCTCAATTTTATGATATTAGAATAGGCAACAAAACGTTTAAAGTATTTCCATGCTATTATCCTATAGGAAGAGGTAATCCTAAAAAGGCCGTTGAAATGCTAATGGATTTAAATTCCTATTTGTCAAATCAGGTTGTATGAAAGCATATTTGGCGACAAACTTTATTGGTGTATTCGCGTTTGATGGTAACAAAAATACTTTAAGCTATAGACTTTTTCAACAAAATCCAGTAGATGTTGCAAAGAAATTACAGGATACTGACCTTGTGGATGAGGAAAAGCAGGTTATAGAAGACTTGAAAAACTCCGGATGTAAGGAAGTGGTTTTGGAGAAGGAAGGCTCTTTTGATGGGATAAAGTGTCTACAGGAAAAAAATCATTTAGGCACAAAAGTCTTAAACGATGAGTTTAGAAAATTTGCTTTGGATTTGGGGTTTGCTGAAAACCAGCAAGATTTGAACCAGTTTTTGAGCAAGGTTAATATAGAACTGAATAAGTTGAAATTGCAAAAACCAAAGAAAGACAGGATAATAATGGGTGTAATCGGGGTTATAGACGAGTTGGATAAAACAACAAATACATTCACAGAAAGGCTTAGAGAGTGGTATGGATTCCATTCACCGGAGATTGTTAGGGCAATCCAATCTAATGAGAAGTTTGTGGAATTGATTTCAAAATACGGCCACAGAGACGATGTAAAGGATGAAAAAATAAAAACAAAATCTTTTTCTGGAATGGATTTTGAAAAGGACGATGTAGAAGCTTTGCAAAGGTTGGCAACAAACATCTTTGATAGCTATAAGCTAAGGGACAGCCTTGCAAAATATTTAGAAAAAATATCAAAAGAAACAATACCAAACTTGTCTGCGGTTGCCGGGCCTTTGCTCGCTGCAAGATTGCTTCAATTGGCTGGGGGTTTGGAAAAAATTTCCAGAATGCCATCATCTACAATCCAGCTTTTGGGTGCAGAAAAATCTTTGTTTAGGCATCTCAAAGGGCAGGGAAAAGCCCCTAAATACGGGGTTTTATTCGCCCATCCAATGATACAACAAACATCAAATGATACTAAAGGTAAAGTTGCTAGATTAATTGCAGCTAAGTTGAGTTTAGCATCAAGAATAGATGCTTATTCTGAAAGGGATGATGGAGAAAAAATAAGGAAGGAATTGGAAGACCAAGTAAAGAAGATATGAAATTAAAGATAGTTTTGATAATTATAGTTCTAGTTGTTGTAAGCGGATGCGCGCAATCTGCAACTATGTGGACACACGAACAAAAAGTTTTTGAAGTTAGTTTTGACTCTAAGTGGAAAGAGACAAACACACATTTTGTTAGTGATTTAATACACTCTGCTTTTGAGAAGGCGGGTTTGCAGACCCCAAAAACAGAAAAACGTGGAAACTTGTGGCTATCTTCTGAAGATGGGAAAGCCCTAATTGAGTTTTCTGTCCCTGATCCGGATAAAGTTAAGCTATCACGGGATTTTATTGGACTAAATGTTAGCGATGTCAATGGCGTTGCAGACTTTATCTTATTAGTTTTTTCTGAGCTAGAGAAAGCTATGCCTAATATGTTTAGATTCAATGAAGATTCGAGAAAAAATATTACTCTGTCAGGACTGGATGCTATTCAGGCAGTTTATGAAGCTGAAATAAATAAACAAAAAATAAAGTCGCAAAGCGCTTATTTCTTTGAAAATGGGAGGATTTTGGAAGCAACCTTTTATGCTAAAGATGGCTTGTTTAATCATTTTCTACCAGAGTATGAAGCTATAATTAAAACCCTCAAAATAGACCGTGATAGGTTAGCCAATTATTCTGAGACCATAGATGTTTAGGTTTTTACCTAACAAAATAGATACTGTTAATATACTGCCATTTCTATAATTCAATCATGAAAACCAAGATCTTAGCTGTATTAATGATTATTGCAATTGTTTTTGTCAGTGGCTGTGCTGCTGGAACAAAACCAACTACACCATCCAATGGGAGTAAAGTAGAATTATCCAGTTTGAAGAAATTTTCTTCCATAGACGAAATAAAGAGTTTTATTGGAAATAATACTGCTGGATATGGTTATAGAGGATTTGGCGCTGAAAATGCGCTTGTTAAATCAACTGCATTGCCATCAATGGCAGAAAGCGGCACATCCCAAACACCTGATTTTTCCAAAACAAATATACAGGTTGAGGGTGTTGACGAAGCCGATATAGTAAAGACAGATGGAAAATATATTTATACAATTTCTGGTAACAGGATTGTAATTGTTGAAGCCTATCCTGCGGACAGCGCTAAAACACTTTCAACAATAGAAGTTAATGACACAGTGAATGAGATTTTTGTGAACAAGGATAGTCTGGTTGTTTTTGGAAGAGAAAATATTGAGAGGGAGCCTGTATATGCAAGTTCTACTGTTATAATAGACGATAGATACTATCCAAGATACCAATCAAAGGAGTTTGTCAGGGTTTATGATATTGCAGACAGAGCTAACCCTTCCATGAAAAAGAACATAGAATTGAACGGGACTTACTTTGATTCTAGAATGATTGGGAATTGGGTCTACTTTGTTGTTAACAGCTATGTTTATGGTAATGATATTGTTCTACCAATGGGAAAATGTGTTGGTGTAAAAGGCGGTTGTTCAGAGGATATCTATTATTTTGACGAGCCTGCAAACAGTTACATGTTCACCTTGGTTGGGTCACTAAACTTAGAAGACATCAACAGCGAGCCTACAACAAAAACATTCTTACTCGCATCAACAGAACAGATGTTTGTCTCTTTGGATAATATTTACATAACGCATAAAAAAGTCCAGACAGAGAAAGAGATTCTGGATGAGATTGTCAACGAGGTTTTATTGCCTGTATTGCCAGCGGATTTGGGAGCTAAAGTAGTAGAGTTGTATAATAGTGAAATAGGAGAAGTAAATGAAAATCAACGTGTTTCTATAAAACTAGCTAGGATAAATGAAGCATTGGTAAGAGACGCATTATATGTAAGAAACATCACCACAATTGATGAGTTAAACATTCTCAATGAAATAAGGTCAGGTCTTCTTGGATATACAAAAAACCTAACGGTTGATGAACAAAATAGTCTCAATGAAAAAATAAACCAAAGAATTATTGAGTGGCAGAAAAGATTAGAGAAAACAGTTGTTTACAAAATCTCAATAGGCAGTGGTGAAATAAAGCTTGTTGCAAAAGGTGATTTCCCAGGACATGTTTTGAACCAGTTTTCGATGGATGAATTTAATGGATATTTCAGAACTGCAACTACAACAGGTGATGTTTGGGGTAAAACATCTAAAAACCATGTGTATGTTCTTGGAGATGATGGGAATGGTAAACTGAATGTTGTTGGTAAGGTTGAGGATTTGGCTCCAGGAGAAAAGATTTACTCAGCAAGGTTTTTGGGTGAAAGGGCCTATGTTGTCACATTCAAGAAAGTAGATCCTTTATTTGTAATTGATTTGAAAGATCCAACAAACCCAAAGCTTTTAGGTAAATTGAAAATACCTGGATACTCAGACTATCTACATCCATATGACCAGAACCACATAATCGGCATTGGTAAAAACACAATTGAAGCGTCAGAGGAATTAAAAGGACAGAGAGTAGATTTCGCATGGTATCAAGGAGTTAAGTTGGCTTTGTTTGATGTTACAGATCCAGAAAACCCAAAAGAGCTTGCCAAATTCTTGATAGGTGATAGAGGTACAGAGTCTCTTGCACTACAAGATCACAAAGCTTTCTTGTTTAGTAAAGAGAAGAACTTGCTTGTCATACCTGTCTTGCTTGCAGAGATAAAGGACAAGACACAGGAGCCTGTAGACAGGTGGGGACCACAATCAGGGGATTACACATTCCAAGGCGCATATGTGTTTGAATTAACTTTGGACAAGGGCTTTGTATTGAAGGGTAGGATAACGCATGTTGCTGACACGGAAACATTCAAGAAAAGCGGATATTATTATTTTGGGTCGGGGGACGCTGTTCAGAGATCATTATACATAGGCGAAACTTTATACACAATATCAGATAAGTTTGTAAAGGCAAATAATTTAGGCGACCTTTCAGAAATTAAAAGTGTGGGTCTTGGATACAAGGAGCCTAAAAACTCATATCCTGTGTTTATTGAGTAGAAAATAAAGTGCTATCTTAACTCATCCAGTTCTATTCTTACATTTTTTGACTTCACACTTATAGTATGTCTTGTTGTTCTTGGTGGAAACAGTTTGCCTTCCAAGGCATTCTTTATAACTTGGCTTTTTTCTAATTTTATTTCTGGTTCCAGGAATCGAGCAGAACACTTTCATAATCCACAACATAAGCGAGAATTTTACTATATCCAAGATCTTTCAAAGCTTCAACTCTGTGGTGTCCGTCAAGAATTATGTTGTGTTTATTTTCGACTAGTATGGGTTCTATCTGAACACCATCCTTTACAAGAGCTTGCTTTATTTCCCGAACATGATCCTTATCGACTTCCTCGTGTGTTTTTAGAAGGTTTATATCAATTACTTTTAACATATTACTAGATTAAGGGTGGGCTTTAAATGGGTTTATGAAAGAAATTTTCTCTGGTGTTTGGAGGGAAGGGAACAAATTGCTGACAATTAACTTGGTTCCTGGCAAAAAAGTTTACACAGAACAGTTGTTTAAGATTAAGGGTGTTGAATACAGGGAATGGGTTTCCTTTAAGAGCAAGGCCGCCGCGGCGATAACAAAGGGTCTCAAAACATTCCCTTTGAAGTTTGGTGATAAAGTTTTGTATTTGGGGGCGTCTTCAGGAACCACACCCAGCCACTTTAGCGATATTGTAGGCGAACAAGGCGTGATTTACGCAGTTGAGATCTCTGAGCGGTCTGTCAGGGATTTGAATGTTCTTGCAGGTGTGAGATCAAATATTATTCCTATTCTTGCGAATGCGCGGCTTCCTGATTCCTACAATTGGATTGAGAAAGCAGACATTGTTTATCAGGATGTGGCCACAGATGATCAGTCTGAGATACTTATAAGAAATTGTGAGAAATTTTTAAAACCACAAGGCACTGCAATGATTGCGATTAAATCAAGGTCCATTGACGTGACTAAGAATCCAAGGGATATTTACAAGCAGGAATTGGAAAAGTTATCAAAACATTTCAAAGTAATTGAGAAAATTGAGCTCGATCCCCTTGAGAAGGATCATATGTTTATTGTTTTGAGATGGAAATAGTTTAATATTAAATCCGCTTTCTGAAAACTTTGGTCATAAGATTTCACTTCCTTTTTTGTTCAATTAACTTCATACCATAATACTTTGTAGTTTCATATGAAATTACATGCAAAGCAGAAACAGCTAAAACTATCCAATAGCTAATATTAAAAACCATTAAAATTATTGGGACTATAAAATAGTGGAAATTAAACCCCACAACTTTTGCTGCAAATCCTCTTATCTGCTTTCTATCAGCTATATCGTTTAGTAAACCTAGAATTGAGAATGGGATTAATGTAACCCAAAAGACAAGTGTGTCAAAAGTGAAATTGCTCAAATTCAGTACAAAGGCTGTAAACATTATTGCCCCGGCAAAGCCGTGTTCTAAGCTATCGATTCTATACCTCAACGTCCAGTGAATCAACATAGCAATTAAAAAATTTGCTAAAACATTTCCACTTAATATCAACAAAGCCCCAAAAAATCCAAAAATAATACCAAATAACAGAGTGCTACCCTTAAACCACTTCAAACCATGCTCGCCAAGCAAATCAGCAATTTTCATACACGAACCAAAAAGTATAGAGTACAAAAAAACAAGCGGTATTGAAAACAAAACATCTATCATAAATAATTATAGCTCTGCTAAATAATCACCCATTAATCGCCTTTGCCACCCTTTCCTTGAATAAATCCCAGTTTCTGACAGAAGCTCCTGCTGCTTGTTTGTGACCGCCGCCGTAACCTATGCCTTTGGCGGCTTCTGAGACGATTTTTGAGAGGTCCGCCTCCTTTGTTGGTTTTCTTGGGGCCCGTGTAGATATTTTCCAGCCTTCATTAGATCCTTTGCCTACCACAATGAATTTGTCTGGATACTTTTCAGCTAAAATATTTGACAGGATTGAAGTTAGGTTTAGTTCGCTTTCAATGCTGTAAAAAAGTATGTTGCCCCTCTCCTCCTTATTTTTTTTGAAGTCTGATGTAATTCTTTTAATCTCCTTGTCTACCCTTTCCCTCCACTCTTCTAGGATTTTGTTTGAAATAAACTCGTCAAAACTTTTTGCGCTTACAAGGGAATTTAATACATATCTGGCCCCATATTCGCCTTTACAGATAATGGCTGAGTATATTGTTTTTGCTTGGTTTCCAAGCTTTGATTTTATTGGTTGGCCGCCTTTTAGAAGGTCGGGATATACTTGCTTTGCTTTTTTCATGAACTCAGGGTTGGTTTTGTGACCGTAGTCGCTTATTGTTCCTATAACAGAAATCCACATCTGTTTTTCTATGCTTGCTCCCGTGTCTTTCAGCAAATCAAAGACCATTAAACTGGTGGGTATGTACGCTTCCTCTATTTTGAACCTTGGGTTAATGTGCAGGATACCAAAATCATTCAGATCCTTTCTAATAACATGATGATCGAAAACAACTATTTTACAATTTTTTAGCTTGTTCTTTAGGGACACTATGCTTTCCCAATGCTCGTCAACAGCCAGATCAAGAAACATTATCATCTGCGGATCTTTATCAACCAACTGGTTAACCAGATCATATGTTACAAAGGGATCCTTTATCGACATTGTTTCAAAGTCAGAAAACTTCAATAGTTGTGCGGCAGAGCAGCTGCCATCCACGTCCCTATGGTGGACTATCAATTTCTTCCTTAGTTTAAACCATTCCTTAATCTGATGGAACTCGTCCTTGTAATATTCTGACCAATTCATAGTTTCACATTTTTTATTTTCTCTATATAGATATCTTCAAAACCGAGACTTTTATAGAAATCTGTAGATGATTTGTTTTTTGGCGATGTTTTTAGTGTGATAAATTGTATTTTGTTTTCTTTTGCAAACGCTTCGGCTTTTTCTAACAACTTTCTTCCTACTCCTCTATTTCTATAGTCATTTGAAACTATTAAATGCCTAATATATAGCTTTTTGTTGTGGAGCTTTGTTGGCGACCTTACATCTATCTCGGCCTTCAGGTAGCCAACGGCATTTCCATTTTCTTCTGCTACTAAAAGACAACCCGTGTCTTTTTTCAAGGATTTCTCTAAACCATCTTTTATTATTTTGTGCGCGTCCTGACTTTTCTGCATAAATTTTCTTTCTGTTTCAGATAGGTTTAAACCTAGATGCGCTGTCTCCAACTCATCAAGAAGTTTAATAATAGCGTCTATGTCCTGTTCCTTTGCCTTTCTAACAATCATACAGTTCTTAGACCTTTCCAAAATCTATTTTTATTTTCCTACTATCAAATTCCAATTCCCCCTTAAGGGTTTGCTGGTCCTTCTCCTCACCAAAAGTAATTTTCTTCGCCCCAACACCAGCTATCAACTCCTTTTCAAATCTTTTCAAAAGATCAGAAGTTTCCTTATCAGAAACGAAAACGACCTTTATCGAATCGGAAACTTGAAGTTTATTTTCTTTTCTCAATTCCTGTGTCTTCCTTATCAACTCCCTTATCAGGGCTTCGTCTTTTAGAACAGAACCCAACCTTAGTTTACCCCATTCAAATTCCTTGCCATCCTTAATTTCTTTTACAAAATTAACATTTTCAGTGTTTCCCAATATTTTTATTACATCAACCAAATCCTTGATACTCTCGCTTTCACTTAATTGCACAGAAACTTCTGACAAAGGCCACCTTGACTTGATCCCGGCTTCCTGTCTCATAGAGTTTATAGCCTCCAAAATTAACTTTGCCCTATCCATTCCAGCTTCCAGGTTCTTATCAATCAAAGAGTCGTCGCTTTCAGGCCAATCTAGGAGATGTATGCTTTCTGTTTTTTCAAAATTCCTAAAGAAACTTTGGTATATGCTTTCTGACATAAACGGTATAAATGGTGAGAGGAGTTTTAGGACTTCAAACATACCTATATAAAGGGTTTGCAATATCTCATCTTTTTCTTTGCCTTGATACCCGCGTTTTACTTTGTCCCTTATAATATGCACATAAAACCTGGAAAAATCGTTTAGGAAAAACTCCTCCAACTCTTTTATTGCTTTGTGTGATTGCATTTCGCCCAGGCTTTCTGTCACATTTTTTTTCAGCGTTTCCAACTTTGACAAAAACCACTTAGTTAAAATGTCGTGAGATTTAACTTTAGATTTTTTAAAATTATTGTCTTCTAAATAGGTCTTTATGTAATTGGTAAGGTTGAAAAGTATGTCGAGTTTCTTCTTCTCATCATTGGCTATATTAAAACCGAACTTTAGGTTGAGACTGGGGTTTTGGCCTGTATAAACCCATCGCATTACGTCAGCGCCCATTTTCTCAACCGCATCATCAAACCATATTGCATTCCCTGAACTTTTATGCATTGGTTTGCCGTTTTCGTCCCTGACTTCTTCGTACGCCAATACATTTTTGTATGAAAAATCGCCTTCAAGAGTTGTGCTCATGAACAAGAGCGAATAAAACCACAGCCTTACCTGAGCACGCATTTCTATTATTTGGGCTGCAGGATACCATTTCTTCCAGTACTTTTTGTCCTGTAAATAATTTAAAGTTGAAAAAGGCACTATGCCTGCATCCAACCAGCAATCACCAACATCTGTTATCCTTTTGATTTCTTTTCCACATTGGCATTTTACCTTAACCTCATCTATCCAAGGCCTGTGCAATTCAGGTAACTTATCAACTGCAGAGGGGTTTACAGCTTTTTTCTTCAGCTCCTCTATAGACCCTATAATTTCAACATTACCACAATCACACTCGTAAAACATTAAAGGCAGGCCCCAATATCTTTTTCTGGATATGTTCCAATCCTCCATATTCGTAAGCCAGTCCTCCATTAGTTTCTGGACGTGTTCTGGATACCACTTGATTTTTTGGTTGTTAGCCTTCATTTTCTCCCTTATTCCGTCTGCTTTTATGTACCATGCATCATCAAGCCTGAACACCAGGTCTTCTTTACATCTCCAACATATTGGATACCTGTGCGTAACCTTTTCCTTCTTGAAGAAAAATCCGTTCTTCTGCAAATCACTCAATATAGGGCCTAAAACTTCTGTTACATGCTTTCCTGTCAACCAATCAAAACCTTCTATATATTTTCCGTCTTCAGTAAGGGGCGCTATTGCCTTGGCGCCGAGTTTTTTGCCTAATACGTAATCTGCTTCACCACAACCAGGAGCTATATGTACTATTCCCGTCCCTTCTTCTTCACCAACCTCTTCCCACAACACAACTTTGTGGACAACCCCTTTTTGCGCAGGAAGATAATCAAATGGGCCAGTATACTCTAATCCGGCGAGATCTTTTCCTTTCAGCTCTGCAAGAATTTTGGCTTCTGGAATCAATCTTTTACAGGCTTTCTCGCCTAAATAGTATATCTTCCCGTCATGCTCTGCTTTCACATAATTGAATTCAGCAGACATAGCTGCCAGCACATTTGATGCCAATGTCCAAGGCGTTGTTGTCCAGATCAAGAGATATTCATTTTTCCTTCCTTTTATTGGGGATTGAAAATAAACAGACACATGTTGTCTTTCTGCATATCCGCCATCGCTCATCTCATGTTTTGAGGAGGCTGTACCACATCTCCAGCACCAAGGAAGGCTTCTTTTACCCTTATATAACCACCCATTCTCATGGCACTTTTTCAGGAAATGCCAGATATGTTTTATGTTGTTGTCAGAAAACGTGTAGTAGCTGTTTTCCCAATCCATCCATTGGCCGAGCCTTATTGATTGTTGTGTTTGTATTTTCGAAAACTTTTCCACTCTTTCCCTGCATTTTTTTGAGAAGTTTTCTAACCCGAACTTTTCAATGTCCTTTTTTGAGTTTAAGCCCAATTCCTTTTCAACCTCAACTTCCAGCCACAGACCTTGGCAATCAAATCCGTTTTGGAATCGCTGATCGAAACCTTGCATGGCCTTGAATCGCTGGTATATGTCTTTGAGGGTTCGGCCCCATGCATGATGGACTCCCATTGGATTGTTGGCTGTGATAGGACCGTCCATAAAGAACCAAGGCTTTTTCCCTTTGTTTTTTTCCATGAGCTTGTTGAATATTTTGTTCTTTTCCCAAAATTCCAAAACTTCCTTCTCAAGCCTTTGCGGTTCGTATCTTTGATTTTCCATATATGTACTCTATTATTGCAATAGTATATTGCAAAATACTATTATTTAAATGGTTATTTCCTATCTTTTTAACCTCTTCTCCATTTTGTAAACCTGAAGCGTAAGTCCTGGCCTTTTGAATACAGTTTTCCTTATAACCCGATAGCCTTGGCTCTTGTAAAAATCTTTGGCTGTGAGTGAGGAGTTTATAGTGAATTTTTTGAAACCCATATTTACTGCTGTTTTCTCCATTTTCTCGAGAAGTTTTTTACCTGTGCCTTTGCCAATATATTTGTTGTGAACATAAAGAGAGTTAAATTCTCCATCTTTTCTGAAACCTCCTAACCCAATTATTTTCCCTTTATCCACAGCAACAAACTGAATATGCGATTTTATAGAATTCCTGAACTTTTTTGCGTTCGTTCTACCAGACCAAACCTTTATTTGCTTTTTTGAATAGTCCCTGTTGTTTATTTTTCTAACCGTGCCCCTATGCATTCTAGATACTGCAATTGCATCACTGGCCCTAAATTTTCTTATTATCATAACATCACTTCCTTATTCTTACAACCTTCCCATTATTTGCTTTTTGTAATTCGATTGTTGAAATTCTAACAAGAGAGTTTTCAGACCCACCACCACTGTAAACAACGTCTTTCTCCATCACTCTCTGATCTATCAAAAATTTGGCTTGGTAACTGAATGATGGTGTGCCCCCGCAAGGGTAGCCTGTTTTTTCAAGGATTTCTTCAGGAGTTGCTGTCTTAGGCTTTTCTATTTTCAATAGTTCACCAACTTTAGTTGTACTAACTCTATCTTCGCCTTTTACGATACACACTATAAGTTTTCCTTGAACATCAATCATACAGATGTTTTTCACAAAATTGCTTTCATCAGTTCCAACCGCTAGAGCCGCTTCAGCCACAGAATGGCATGATTTTTCAAAGTGTAGCTGCTCTGCTTGTACGTTGTTTTCTGCTATCCATTTCTTCAGTTTTTCTTCGTATTGGTTTTGTGTCATAAAACACCTCTAAAAAATTCTGATGAAGCCGCCAACATTTGTGAAACATCACCCTTATCCATAAACCTGTTTCTATGAGGATATACTCCATTACCTAAACCATGTTCTAATCTTTTATACAAATCTGAATTTCTTAAAACATCTCTAAGATCTGGAACATCGCATGATGCATAGAATAATCCACTGGCGAGAGTTCTGAGGTTCTCCTCTGAAGCATTATCAAGCTTTCCTCTTATAGTTGTTTCATCATCGCCTATTTCAGGTATCCAAACTGCCAATGATCGATCTGGGTCATAAGGTTTTACTCGTTTTTGACCCAAAGACGGCGGATATACAGAAGGCCTTTGATAATTTAAGCCAGAAAAATTGGTCGATTGTTTTGGTTCTATGTCCGCCGATTCGCACAACTCTTCAAAAGCCCTTTTTTCATGTACTAAAATATAATTGTATGCCAAATCCCATGCAGTTTCAATGTCTGTGCCAAAATGAAAGCTGAGTGTCTGGGCTTTAGCTTGAGAAGCGAAAAACAAAACTTCTGTTAAAAAGTACATTAAATACCCACTGCGATCTTCTCCACTATAACCACGCTGAAACACTCTGTCTACAGCTTTGTCTAGAGCGGCCTTTACACCAACGAATTTATCATCTTTTAATAATCTATCCATTATCAAATCCATATTTTCTGGAATCTCAGCATTAAAAGGCAAAACCCGCAAACTGGTCAATAATCGTTCTCTTCTCCTATAAACACATTCAAAAGACTCTGCACGATAGAACTTTTTATTTTCTTCTGTCCATTTAGGCCCAGTTATGCCTGTTCTTGGTTCAACTCCTAAAATATCAGAAGCTTGTTTATGAAAACCGACAAAAGCAACTAAATAAAAGTTCTCCCTTGGATTTGTTAAATTGGGTACATGTAGATCATAAACATCGGCTTGCGTGAGGCTATTCAAATTAACTGGGGTTGCTGGAAGAGAAAACAAACCGTCTGCAAATTTGCCCAATTTACAAAGCCTGATTAGAAGATCCTCAGATTCTGGCAACTGTCTCGGATCTATTACACCTAAAAAACCGTCTAGAGCCAGAACTTCTTGAGGGAGATCGTCTATCATTTTCTTTTTTGCTTCTAAAGAGACTTTGACGGCTTCTCTTTGATCAGCTGGTATAGTTGGTGGTAAGTGATCTAGGGACTTTCTCATCCTATATATGAGACTATCTAATTTATCAGAAGCCAATCTCCTTTCACCAGAAGCAGTAGAATAATCGTTCATATTAAACCCCATTAGGTTGGGAATCAAAGAACAAAATTAAGCAATAACTATAATCCTAGATATAGGCACAGCTACTAAAAGCAGACTTCTCCTGAGGTTCAAATTTGTGCCCATATAACACCCTTTAGGTAGAATAATATATAAACCTAACTGTTCTTTAGACCAGCTTTTAAAACATTAAAGGATGCACATACAAATATAAGATTGGTATCAATGGCTGTTTATGAAAAAGAAAACACTGCTTTCTGTTCCCTTCGTCCAGCAGGTCAACCCAAAAGGTGGTTTAACTGCTTGCGCAGAGATGGTATTGAGGCATTATGGGTTTCAAGTCAATCAGAGAGACATTTATGACAAGGCTAAATGGGGGGAAGTGGACAAAGAAGGGATTACAGATGCTGGAATAGGCATGGCTATATCTGATCTTGGTTACAGGTTTGTTTGCTGGAGGAATGAAAGGCCGGATGCGCCCAAAGAATGGAAGGATTTAGAACAATACTATTGGCCCCAATACTGGCGGGCTGTAAAAACAGGTGCGTTAGAGGTAAAGAAGGATGCGGACATTTTTTTGATAAGGGAATTCATAGACAAAGGCATACCTGTATTCGCTGAGGTGGACAATGGGAAGTTTACTGGAAAACAAACAACATGGACTCGTTTTATTTTGATGATAGGCCATAGCAACACACACTTCACTTATCACAATCCATTAGATAAAACAGGGAGCAAAACAATAACCTTCGAGAAGTTTTCGCATGCCTGGACAGAAACTCCTTTTGTAAATAAGTCTATGAGGATAATTGTGAAGAAGGATGAGATTATCTAATTATGGAAGACTTCCTTTCCCGAGTAGACATACCATCAACTATTCAAGATTTTATAGAGGAAATAGCGTCTGTGTACGGGTTGGGAAATGTCATCAAATGGGAGCCTATAAAAGAGGGTTATGAAGAGTTGAACATTAAAACAATTACAAAGAAGGGCGTCTATGTAATAAAAATCTTCTCAAAAGACAAAACCTACAGAAATATCAAGGATAACATTAAAGGGTTAGTTGAATTTTCTAAAGTAGGGATACCTGTCACCAAATTACTCAAAGCAAATGGTAGTTTCTTATACAAAATCAAAGGTAAAAAAGGCTATACATATGCTTGTGTAATGGAGTTTTTTGATGGCAAGAGTTTTGAAAAGGTTAAATCAACAACAGCCGATATAAAGGCTATAACTAACTATTTGGCAAAAATCCATCACCTATCTTTTAAAATCAATAGAAACTATGATTCCTGGGGCACTGTTAATCTAGTTAAAGAGTTTATTGACAAAAAGAAATATCTTACACAACAAGATTTGAGACTAATAGAACCTATAGTTAATGGTTTCAGAAGGGTTGATTTTAGCAAATTTAGAAAGTGTGTTATTCACGGAGATATTCAAAGAACACACATATTGAAAGATAAGAAAGGTAATTACTGTGTTCTGGATCTAGGGGTTATGGATTTCAACTCGGCTGTGATAGATCTTGCCATATTTATTGGACTGTTTTGTTTTGACATGGATTCATCTATCAGAAGTAATAGAGGAGTTTATGATATGGTTGTTAAAGAGTATACAAAAACAAACAGTTTGAACAAAAATGAAATTCGTTTTCTTCCTTTGTTGGTTAAAGCCACATATGCAATTTATACTGTCCAATCTAGTTATCGACTCTTTGATAAAAACGACAATAGTAAACAAACAAAAAAGTGGTTGGTTTTTGGTAGAAAAGGTTTAAGTCTCAGTTTAAGCGTCTTTTAAAAGTGTTTTTCTATATATATAATATTGTTAAATACCAATGAATATAATTGGTTATATTATACCTATGAAAATCGCTATAGGTGCTGATCACGCAGGATTTTTATTAAAAGAAAAAATTAAAAAACATCTTAAATCTAAAATTCATGTAAAAGATTTTGGGACATTTGACGAAAGTTCAGTGGAC